>Ga0209064_1000033_pt1 | contig 285895 bp, 243 predicted proteins | sample Inofromicrocosms_FD_187498 | JGI IMG/M metagenome (GOLD analysis project Ga0209064, IMG submission 187498) | Mouse cecum microbial communities from Vienna, Austria - Inoculum for glucosamine and mucus D2O microcosms (SPAdes) (version 2) | ecosystem: Host-associated > Mammals > Digestive system... | reverse complement strand
CGAATGAGCATGATAAAATCTCATTCGGTTGTGAGGATGAAGAAAGTTGTGTAACTTCGCAACAAACATCTGACAGTTTTTTTGTCCGATAGTAAAACAAATGTCAGAACAAGTCTTGACTATTACACATAAAGGGCTGAAAATTTAAGGTCTCATCATGGAAAAACGCAAACAAAATGCTAAAATATCACGGCTTTTAATTATTTTTGTAGTGGGATTGGGGAAACTCGTTCCAGACATATTGAATAAGAAGCGTTATGCTCATCAAGTATTTGGAAACGTAGGAAGTCTTAGATAGTAATATATCAATCTATTTATATTCAGCAATATAAATCCGAGTATCGTTCTAATAAGTAACAATACAGAAACAAAATCAAGTATTTAAGCGATTATTTGTTTTTTACTTTGCAGTTGGTTGCAGTCTTTTCATTTGCTGGCATGCGCAGACTGTTTTACAACGATACTGAACTCGCATACGCTTATTTCATGGCTACGCTGGTAAAATCGCATCGCTTATTATTGCAGCCAAAAGAGAAAGGAGACAAAGCACTATTTCATCTTGGATTCTCCGCATCATTTTGTCTTTTGTTAAGATTGCTCTTTCCAGCATAGGCATACCGAGAAACCAATGTGCTATCTAAATATAATTTACTTCGGTTTAGCTTATATATGGCTAACCGACCAAACTAAACCGAATTTCCGCCCCTACATTCTGAAAACATGCAGCCAAAAGAGAAGACCACGTTATTGCGTATTTTCTCTTTTCGCTGCAACCTTGTTGGCGATAATTCCATAATTCCATGGAACTATCCAATCTGATATGCTATTTGTATTGCATTTTCAACCTCGATTATTTATGAGCATATCATCTGTCTCTGTACCTAATAATCATACAGATTGTCGCAGTGGCCACAGACATATTGTCCTATCTCCGTTTCAGGATATTTCTCTGCAACAGTGCGGTATTGGTTGAGTTCGTATAGTGCTTTGGCTGCGAGTTCCCGATCTGTGAAAAGCGCGCAGGCAGTCTTAAATAACTCCATTGAACGTTCCATAGCACGAATTGCCTCCGGTTCATTCTCCCAATCACGTTTCTTCTGCACCTGTCCCCAGTAGGATATGCCGTGATAGTACTGGGTCAGCGGCCAACACCGATCAAACGAATTGCGCATACCCGTTGCATAACGTATCATCGCTTCGGCTTTGCGATCGGGATCGGTTGTCTTATTCATCTCCTGTTCCAACATACACATTTCACGGGCAAAGCGATACTTGAAATCGGACTTATCCTTTATATCTCGCCGCTCGTATGAGAAAGGATCCCAATAAATTTCAGTATTTAGATGACCTTCAAACGAACGACCAATATGTCCCAAATAGGTAACGGCATCGCCGTAACGCATAGTGCGCAGGCACTGCGTGCCGACAATATCGTTGATATACTCCATATCGACATAGCCACGTCCGTTCAGAAATCGGTCGAAAGTATCGACGGGTCGTTCTATACGGTTGCGATACGCTATCACCTTATCGATTCCAACACTATCTATCATTTCGAAAAAATAGTTGGAGTAGTCGGGCGACCACATATTTTTATCACGACGAAATTCGCTCATGGAACTTGTCGTTTCAACCCATTCGACACGACCTTTTACATGCGTTTCTTTATGATAGGTCTTACAATCCACCAATCCCAGCAAACGATTATCAGCCATATTTGCCAACTGTAATGCACGAATCGTTTTGCCTGAAACAATCATTCGTGGACAGACTTCCGCCAGGATAATGCGGCGCATCATATCATTCCAATAATAGTAACTGATATTGCACGCCAAATCATAATATTCGGAGGTTCGTTCACGCACCTTAGGAGTAATATTATCTGCTATTTTTTGATCGAGCCATTGCAACTGTTTAAACAATAGATTCTCATAGCCTTGATTATATGGCATGAGCTTAGCATCAAGATAGATGCGCATAACTTTCACCGATTCTTTGATAAACTCCGTACCATGCGACTGCTCGGCTTTTGCCAGTAACTTCGAGGCTTCGACGGGGTGTCCGTCAAGATCTTCGATAAATGCAGCAGTGTAGTACCACATTGCAGTATTGTGAGCCTTGCCCTCCTGCGCAATGCGAACAGCCAGCCGTATCAACTGGCGGTGTTCATCTTTAACCAAATCTTTATCCAATTCCTCCCAATAAAATTCGCCGTCCGGTTCTGCCGTATGAACCAATCTCTGCAACATTTCGGGAAAGTGGCTGCAATTCGGCTCTTGTTGATAAATTCGTTCGATAGCTTCGACTGTCGAGGCTGGTGGATTTACGTCAGAGCAGGCAATCATTGAGACGAAATCCCCCGCCTCGTAAAAGTAGGAAACTGCCTTGTCATAATTTTTCATTCGATACTCTGCACCGGCTATATAGGGCAGAATCAGTTGTCGTACTACACACTCTTTGGGCAGTAGGCTCGCCTCCTTGTTCCATAATGCAATACAGTCGGTATAACGGCGCAGCGAAAACATAGCCCGCACCGCCTGCAACAGATAGCGGTCTCGCAGCGGTCCGCGATAATTCAAAGCCTGATCGACTATCTCTTCGAGCGACATTTTCGCCCCTGTTCTCATCGATGGGTAATACCAGCGCGAATTTTGCCGGCCACGAACATCTTCGGTTATCTTAGCAAAGAGCAGAAAGTTCATTTCATCCCATCTTCCGTGAGACAACCATTTTAGAAAAGCATTATTTCCCCCATAGCCCCACGACTCGTTGTGAAACGCTTCGAACTCTTCGAGCGACATTTTATATACAACCTGATAGATATCCGTCAGAGGAATATCCGATGATGAATACCGCTGCCATTCACGGCAGTTACTTACTGCATTCAGATTAAACTGCGAGAATACAGCACTCTCGTTCTCTGTGTTATCCACAACACGATACATATAATACCCTTTCGGCAGATACCATGGCCCCCAGCAGCCGAGCACGGGTATGGCAGGCCACAGAGCGGCCAACAAACTAACGGCGAGCGTATATTTCAGCGATTTCATTGTCGGTATAGTATTTAAGTTGTTCCTTGTCCAAATGATAGAGGATATTACAGCGCGACGGTATACCCAATTCTTTTTCGACCAAAGTTTTGACCGCCAGCACATCGTCGGCTGTCGGCCGTTCAATGCGGATAGTGTCGCCTTCGCCGAGTAGTTCTGTTTCGGGGTGAGTGACTATGCGCTGGAATTTACCGTCATGAAACTTCACGCCCCAACCGAATGTCGGATAGGCATAATCGAGCGGAATATCGCACTTTCGTTTGTGAAGATATGGCCGCACATCGTCGATATCGAGAATCGAATTGCGTGTATCGGGATTTTTCAGCGCGCCGGTATTGTAGAGCATCAGCACGCCGCAATCCACCGGCGGCGCATCCTCTGCCAATTGATGCAGACGGATGGTTGTACTCAGTGCAATGCTATCGGTATGCAGCGACTTACAAGCTATACGGCAAACTTTGGCGTAGGATGCACGAGTCGAGGCAGTCCAGTCGCAATCGAACTGCATCTCACGAATCTTGCCGCAGTCATTGTACGATGCCATCGCACGCAGCCGCTCGACAATCAGTTCAGCATACTTCGCCTCATCACCCTGCATTGCCCGCAGTGCGTCAAGCGTAATATAAACTGTTGGAACGATTTCAATGTCTTTGAGAACTTGCATCGTAAATTCATCCGGCAGGAAGCGAGTCGTGGCAATCGGTACAGCTTCATAGGAATCCGTATCGGGATTGAACTCTGCCGCGACATCGAACATACGCAAATAGATGCGTTTTATGTTATGGCGTTGCAGGAAACTCTCATCAACAGCCGTAAGTTCAAAAGTAGTGCGCCAGTAATAAATTGCATTGCAGATGGCATGGGTTTCGACCTTTTGGGGCTGCGGCTGCCACGTTCCGCACGCCACCAAACTGCCTGTGAGCAGTACCGCGAAAGCAGATTTTCGGAAAAATGAAATCATTTGTTTGTATTGGTTATCGTATGTCCAATACAAATCTCATAAAAATAAAGCGTACAGTTGCGCCTTTCGGCGACAACTGTACGAAATCAAATGTGGGGTGTATGAAATACCTTTGTCTTGACTATTTTAGAAGACTATTTTCTTCTCCAAACTATATAATTTGTATTCGCCGGCATACGGTGTCGTCCAATATAATAGTTGTCCTCGCCGAACTCGTGGCGTTCACTCTGTTCATCCACAGCCCAGCCATAGGCACTCGATCCGACAAGATAGACAGCCTGTTCTGCACCCAAATCGACCAAAGCCTGCGCAAAGTCGTGGAACGACTCTTTCGAGAGGCTTTCGACCATGAATATCTCGTCCTGCCTATCGCATATCGCACGACGCACCGATTTATTTTTGGGCTCATTCTCGATCAGTACGCCGTCTTTTACCAGTGGATATTGCCGAAAAAAGTAGCCACCTCGTTCGGTTGCCTCCTCAAACAGCGGCGAATTGTCTGCAACTCCAACCGTAACCTTGCCGTCAATAGATGCGCAGAATCCCTTCTTAGAAAGCCCCCAAGCTAACGGTTCGCCATTTAACACAAAAGCACCTACAATCTTGCCATTATCGCGTCGTATGTCCGCGGCCTGAGCTGTATAAATTATCGTCGAATCCTGTTGGTTTAGCCGCCCGACATGCAGCGACATCCCGGCATTGTGCGGAATAAAAAGTCGTAGCGGAATATCGTTTATAATAGTGTCGCGTATTTCACAGAAACCCGGTGTTGTTGCATCGACCTCGCGACCGAAACGCGTCGTTTGGTTATGGTCTGCCGATTGCAACGAATCCTGCGGCTCGAAATAGGTAGGTTCAATCTGCTCTGATTCTATTGATTTACATTCCGAATGCACAACCCGCCATACTGCAACTCCTACTATCGCCACTATTCCAATAATAACTGCCAGCAACCATTTGTTTGATTTTGGTTGCTGTTTGTCCGAGTCTCCGATGACACGAATTTCATCATCCCTTATCTCTTTCTCCTCCTTCATGTTATTTGGCCTCCTTCTCCAAAAGTTCCTTCAACTGTTTCAATGCCTCTTTCGACGCCACGACGGTATGATTGAACGTGGCGATGTCCGAAAGGATCAGCTTTTGCTTCGGCACATTAATGTAGTAGATGTAGGAACGGTTTATAATCAGACTTTTGCCGATGCGGATAAACATATTTCCCTCCGCTCCGAGTTGCGTGGCAATCATTTTTTCGATTTGCCCGAGCTGATACGATAGCATCCGCATCTCACCATCGGTCTGCACCAATGTGGAGTAATTGCCATCGGATGCGACATAGACGATGCAATTCGGTGCAATACGAACCAAATCATTCGATGTGGTCACTATCAAATATTTAACTTGTTGTATCATTCTGGCATAAAGGAATAACAGCTGCTTTTATATGATAAAACACCTTAATATTTAGTTTGTCTAAAATTAGTTCATGAAAATTTGGTTTATAACATCCGTTTCGCGGGAATCTATATTGCCATCTATCTTTGCCATTGTTTGAAACCAATCTTTTACAATTTGTTGTTTGTTTAATGACATGGTAAGTATGTTTGTTTTAAATAGATTCAAATCATTTATCTCCATGTGATCTAAATCATTAACGCGGATATTCAATTTTTCCATCATTTCGTCCATGAACTCTATTTCTTTGGAGTGAACAATTCTATCCGCCTCCATTATCGATGTAAGGATTGCGATGATCGCATATTTTTCGTTATCTGTAAACTCCATGTTATCCAATATTTGAATTGAAGAAATCATGATATGTATTGTTGCCGAGGTTTATAATGAACAAATTCTCCTTTGCTCGTGTTATAGCTGTATAAATCAGTTCCGGAGCATTCTCTTTTGCGCTAATACTATATTTGTCATGATTATCAGATTCCGGTTCAAGTATAAAAATGACATTTGGAGATTCCCAGCCTTTGAAACTGTGGATTGTTGCCATCTTCAAATGGTCGGTGGCAGTTGTAAAATGCAATTTCTTATTATGCTCAATGGCATCTTTGTCGTTCTTGAACTTATAGTTGACAGTAGGATTCTGTTGGTTGTTTAATCCGTGTTTCTGCAATAGTTTTTGGAATTGTTCATAGTTTATAAATGTTGAAGTGGTAGGATGCCCCGACCATTCTTGATAATGATGCTCAACATCTCGCAAAAGATTTCCTGCCTGTGAAAGAATGACCGTATCTTCCGGATGCAGATGGTTATCATCCATAATCTGACGAACTGCATTACCAATCATTTCTATGCTTTCCGTGCGTCCGATGTTTTTATATTGTATTCTGTTAAACATTGAAACTTGAGCAGCATCTTCAAATATATCTATTGGCATATCGGAGCCGTAAAATGCAGTTTGAAAAGCTGTTGCAAGATTTGCCAATTGCGGATTTGCAAATCGTTGTCTTTCTTTCAGTTCATGATTCCAAGATCCGCCAATAAATTCAAGACGAATATCACCATTTGTATCTAATGGACGTTTGAATATATTTTGTTTGGGGTCTCCAAACACAACAAACTCACCGTTATCCTCAAGAAAATATTTAGCCAACATTTTTAGCCAACTCGTTAAATAGTCTTGTACCTCGTCAATGAAGATCGCAGAAAAACGTTCAGTCTTGTCTTGAACCAGCTCAAAGAACTCTTCTTCATCATATGAAGAGAAATCCACATGTTGCCCCAAACTATTTGCTTGTGCTCGGAAAAAGCTATGATAATAATCTATCACTATCTTATCCCAAGGAAAATCAGCGCGGATTTCCCCCAGTCGGTAACGCATAAAGTTTGCTAATGTTTTATTGAACGTAAGAATCAATACTTTCTTTCCACTGCGGATTTGCGCATTGACAGCTCTCGTTGCTAACACTTGCGTTTTGCCGGAACCGGCTACACCACTAATCTTTTGTCTCTTTCCTGCTTCACTGGTTGCGAGCTTGCGTTGCGGAGTGGTTAGATTGACAATCTTTCCCTCTTTGTATGAATGCCATTGAGGATTTATGATATGTAGGAAGCTTTTAAGGATTTTGCTGTCAAATCGAGGATTGTCATAATTCAATCGCAAGTAATCCATCAAGTTTGACTGTATGCTTACATCCGTAAAAAGCTCCATACCACAGCAGTATGTATATCTCTTATCAATGCCTTTGAAAAAATCATCTACTTCATGCTTCGTATTCTTTGTGAAAAGAATCATCTTTTTTACCATAGATAAGTTGCGCGCATCTTCAATGATTTTTCCAATCATATTCTCCAAATGCAAGCGTACAAGATTCTCCTGATAAACTTGTATTGTTGATAATGGCGAGTTCACGCAATTATCTCCAGCGATGGAAATCTGCTTGATGTTTATACTTCCATTTGAGTCTTGTGTAAATTGACACTCATTTAGATCTGCCTCGAACAGATTGATGATAAGAATGCCTTTATGGGGGCGAATCACGATTACGTTAGGCTTGTCTCCGTTGATATCCGGCTGAAGAATAATAAAATCATCATCCATTAAGTTCGCTCTATTCAATAAAATTAGATAGAGCTTTTGCAAACTTTCTGATATAACACCATTTTGTACAGCCAATCGAGGGTCATATTCAGAATAAACCGGAAGATTATTTGGCAATGCAGCTCCTGCCGCAACGGTTAAATTCAATGGCGAACCATCATAAATAAAACACTTTGTCTTGCAGGTGTACTGATAGAATGTATCAGATGTACGACCATAAGCAGGATTCTTCAAATCAGAGAAATAAGATTGCTCGCCAAATATATTGCAGAACACATCCGTACGGTAAGCATTCACGTTAAGTGGCCCTGAACACAAAATATAGTGCTGATGTCCCGCACGAGGAATCATACAAGCTAATTGCGCCAAATCAATACCATTGATATCCAGAATATTTGAAAATACATGAATTACATGTTGTGCAACGTAATCTACTCCTTGTAAAACATTATCGGCATTGCCGGGTAAATAGTAATTCAATGGTAAAACAGCAACACTTCCACCTGTTGCTTGCGTTACATTTATGACCGCTCTTCCAAGTGTCGCGGGCGAAGGCTCAATCAAAGTAACGCGCTTTATCCATTGTAACTTATCACGTTGGGAAAGAGTATCCAACACACAAAGAGAACCAACACCTTGTCCACATCCCCAATCGATAATCTCAATGGAGCCTTTTAATTTGTCAAAAGGAAAATTCTGCAAAGCTGCTCTACACTTTGCAATATGCATCTCTCCATAGGCCGCCATATAGGCATTCATACCGTCTTCTGATTGTAACAGGCTTATGCCATTATTCAACTCAGGATGACGATATGGGCGATGTCGGTACTCTGTCGGAAGAAGAGATTTACATATCTTTACAACCTCTTGCACGCCCATTTTTTGCAATATCTTAATTTGGTCGTTATATGCACTCATATTGCCTATTTGCCTAAAATGGTTTCTGCTTTGGGATTGAGATTATGTTGCTGCCAATTGCGTACGGCAATTTCTTTGCTCGCATTAGCGTAACAGTATTCGCACAAGTGCGGGCAGGTGTTGTACTCACCGATGTCCTTGCTGATAATGCAACCACAAAATGCCCGCTGGCCTTTATCCTTGTTATTGCGTTTTTTGATGATTTTATCTTCCGGATTGAACAGATCTCCCTTTATAATTTCTACACCAATAAAATCCATCAACTTCTTGTCTGCAGAGAAGTATTTAATCATCAAATCATCGTCAATACATTTGTTATGAACTATGCCAAACGGCTCTAAGTCTATTTTTTCGCCGCAGGTAGCCAATGTATAACCCCAGTTGCGATTCAATTCAGACAATCCCCGAGCAACAGCAAGCATATTTGACTCCTCGAATTCGTGGAAATAAATACCACTCTTCGTCAGATTCGTTTGCACTTTACGATAAGTGCGAATGTCTGCATAACTGAATACCATCTTCTCGGTGTAACCTTTAAGTTGATTGCCAATTTTTTCGGCTTTTGTTAAAAGTTCGTTCACCCCAATCGTGTCGGTCAGAATCATCGGGTCGAAACGCCAAATCACTTTACCGAATCCTAATTTATCGACCAATCGACGGAAAGTGTCGATGCGCTCCTGCACTGACAAGTGTACACCGCGTTCCAACTGTTCGGAGACATAGTCGTTGAGCGTGTATTGGATATAGCAGTTGATACTTTTCTCGGCAAGATAGTCCAAACAGCCGCCATTACTGAGTAGGGGGGTGGGATTTTTCGACCAGAAGACAATCAAACGTGTATTATCGTAGGCGACATAACTTCTGACACCGTTAAACGGGTTTGTCCACGCGGAGTAGCCGATTTTCAGGCGATGCAAAAACCAATCAGCATAAAATGCCGGGATGTCTGTCGCTCGACTTGCCGATACAATCACGGGACTTTGTGCCTCTACCTCTTCACCATTCTCTCGGTGTATTTTTATCTTCTCCGTTGCCATAGCCCATTTTTTAGTACAAAAATACAGTAGTTTTTTCGGAGTAGTCAAAATGATAGTTATGAATGTATGAAATGGCGTCTGGGATGTATGTAATTCGCCTAACCACAGTTGGCTAATTGGATTTTCATATTCCTAACTCCCGTTTCAGCCATATCGCCATCACGGGATCCGGAATAACCACCAGTCGTTTTTCGATCTCTATGAGCTCCTTTTTAACCAACGCCCGTTTTACGATGCTGACATTGGCCGACGAGCCGAGCTGGTATTTCTGCAAAACCTCCTGCGTGGTAAATTCACTATGAATCCCGTCTAAAATGGCCCGCAGGAAATTCATCTGGTAAGTCGTAAGGCTTTCGGTCTGCTTCTCGAACAGCGGAGTGTTCTGGTCGATGATATCCTGATATGCCGCCTCGAAATCCTGCTTCGTAGCAATTTTATCCGTATGAATCCATACCAGCCATGCCAACTGCTGCACATACGAAGAGTGATTGTCCACCCTTTGACAAATCTTTTCGGCCAACTCTTTCGAGATCCGTTTACCCGTAGCTTCGAAACGACCGCAGATATAGTCGATCCAATCCGTTGTTCCTATTTTTTGTAAATAAATGGCATCGCCGAACTTGTAAAACGGCAGACTCTTTTTCTCGAATAGTTCGTTCATCAAATGTTTCTTGCTGCCGAACAAACAATAAGAGACTGATTTCTGCAACTGCCATACGGAACGCAGCCGTTTTTGGAATGTCTTGGAATCCTTGAACTCGGCAATCTGCTGGAACTCGTCAATACAAACAACGATATTGCAACCTTTCTTCTGTGCTATCTTTTCGGGGAGCTGCAGGATTTCGTCAATATCATTGCTCTTGTGATTCATTTCGAGCGATATGGAAAAATCAGACATCGGGTCCGGTCCCATCGAGATTTTGGGGCTGATACGGGAAAGAAACAATTTGATATGCTCCAGCCATTCGTCCACTTTCGAAGATGTTTGTTTGAGAACGGCGGATGCAAAGGCATCGTAAAAATCCCTGTCGCTACGGCACGAGAAAATATCGAGATAAACGATTTTCAATTTGTCGGACTGTGCCAGGCGACAAGCTTTTTGCACCAATGATGTTTTACCCCAGCGACGGGGCGAAATCAGCACCGTATTCACACCGTGCCGGAAATTCAGCAACAGGCGTTCTGTTTCTTTCTCCCGATCGGTAAAATTATCGCCCGATGTTGCAACTCCGAATATAAAAGGCTTGTTCTCCATAATCTTCCGTCATTATTCTCTAATCGCAAAGATAGGCAATAATTTTATTACTAACAAAATTGTTACTAATAGTATTATTACAAATATGAATTTTCTATCTAACCCCGCGTATATCTATTATCAAGCCATGGGCCTATATTCTCAATTCCTAACAAAATAATTTGACTAAAACTAATCCATTCCTTGTTATGGACAATCCCTTTTCGGCTTTACGTAACATTGTTTTGTAACATTTTTATCGGACAATTTTCGGCGGTTTGGGCTGTTTATTGCATTGGACGTTTGCCAAAGCTATTTTTTGACTCGGGCTTGCCCGTTGTCCATTGAGATCTTTTCGGGGGAGCCTAATACCCCGAACGACGTTTACCGCGGGAGAATATTCACTAAACGCAAGCGTATTTGTTGTATTGTTTGTACAATATCGGAAGATTTTCGGCCGCACTCCTCGTTAAGCAGCCAACATAATGATATTTATCTATTTTTATCTTTTTAGTGCATAAAATTTTATATCTTTGTAAATGAATATCGGAAATATAGCACTATGGATAAGCCAAAGAATCGAATAAAAGAAGTCCTTGAAGAGAAAGGCATCAAGCAGACATGGTTGGCGGAAAAACTCGGAAAGAGTTTTTGTATCGTCAATTCCTATGTTTGCAACAGACGTCAGCCGAGTTTGGACATACTATTTGAAATCGCAGATATTCTCCAAGTTAATCCCAAAGATTTGATTAAATATGAAACTACAAATAAAAGGCAATAAAATATTTGCACCTCTTAAAAATAAAGAGTTGGTTTTAACTCCCGAAGAGCGAGTTCGACAAGAATACATTTGCCGACTCGTTGATAATTACGGTTACGCTCTAAACCAAATGGCCCAAGAGGTTCAAGTAAATAATTCCCACAGAGGCCAGGGCAAGGCACGTGCGGATATTGTTATCTGGAGATCTGAAGCAGATAAAAAGGACGACGCATCTGCCGTAATTGTCGTAGAATGCAAAGCGGAGTATATTACGATTCGCGAAGAGGATTATTTCCAAGGTTACAACTATGCGGCATGGGCCAGTGCCGATTTTTTTGTCACGACCAACCTCAAAGAAACTCGAATATTTAAAGTCATCAAAGGCAAACTTCCGAAACGACTCGAAGAGATTGTAGATATTCCCCAAGCCGAGGATTTGACGAATGCGAAAAAAATCAAGGAGTTGTTGAGTCAAACCAAAGCTTTTACGCGAGACGAGTTCAGCAAATTGCTTTCGACATGCCATAACATCATTCGCAATAATGATAAATTATCACCCGAAGCCGCTTTTGACGAGATAAGTAAAGTGCTGTTTATCAAGATTCGTTATGAACGTGATAATACCGGCACACAAATATTTTCGAAAGAAGAGTTTAAAAAATTACGGGAAGCGTACGACAAAACCAAGTCAAAGCAAAGTTTGCCTTTTTACCAGCAACTGTTTGAGCGGACGAAAGAGGATTATGCAAAAGATGACCTATTCGAACCGAACGATACCATTCGAATCAAAGAAGCAAGTTTCGAGGCTATTGTCAAAGAGTTAGAAGTTTATAACCTTTCTCGTACAGCCGATGATATCAAAGGTATTGCTTTCGAAAAATTTTTGGGCAAGACATTCCGTGGAGAATTGGGGCAGTTCTTCACACCCCGTTCTATCGTGGATTTTATGGTAGCTTTGCTCGATCCAGAAGAAGGAGAGGCTGTCTGTGATCCTTGCTGCGGCAGCGGAGGATTCCTTATCAAGGCATTTGAATACGTGCGAGAAAAAATCGAGAACGACATTCAAAATGCTAAAGAACAAATTAAAAATCAGTTGTTCGATGAACAATATAATGCTTTGTCGGAGAAAAAACGTTTGGCCATCGACGAACAGGTCGATAAATATTTTACTATTTTAAATAAGGAACTCGACACGACTGCAACCGACAGCCGATTGAAGCTACTTTCTCATGATTGCATCTTCGGTACGGATGCTAATCCTCGTATGGCTCGTACCGCCAAGATGAACATGATCATGCACGGTGACGGACATGGCGGCGTGCACCATCATGACGGATTGCTAAATGTAAACGGCATTTTTGAAAACCGCTTTGATGTTATCCTGACCAATCCGCCCTTCGGTTCTCGTGTGGAAAAGACCTTGATGATTACCGAAGCCGATAAGTTTGCCGATGAAGCCAAGATAAAATACTATACGGAGCGATACGGTCAGGAATATATAAAAGCTCTGGAGCAGGTAAACAGCCATATAGGAGAATCCGTACTCAGCCTTTATACCTCTGGTAAACTCAGTGGTTTGACAGAGGTTCTTTTCATTGAACGTTGTTTACGGTTGCTGAAACCGGGAGGCCGTATGGGCATTGTACTGCCTGAAGGCGTTTTAAATAATACCAACCTGCAAAATGTCCGCGAACTGTTCGAGGGAATGGCTAAGATTATATTGATTACCTCCATTCCTCAGGATGTCTTTATGGCATCGGGTGCGACCGTGAAACCCAGTTTGGTGTTTTTCAAGAAGTTCACCACTAAGGAATCTGAACAGTATGAACGGGCAAAAGCGACAGCATACGAGCGAATTTCTGCACAATATGCTGAAAAACTGGAAAGCTTGACAACCTTTATCGGAAACAAGGATAATGCTCGTGCAGAGGTTAAAATAAAGAAATCGGAATTGAAAGCTCTCGAAGCCAAAATCGAACAAGAGACTAAACCAATTATAAAACAGCTTTTCGACTATCAGATTCCTATCGCGCAAGTTGAAAAGGCCGGTATTACCACAACAGGAGCCGAGTGCGAAAATGAACTTGAAGAGTTGCTCCAAGAATACATGCCTTATCGTAAAGAACTGGGGCTGTGGACTGCCACTGCAAACCATTATGACTATAAAGTAGAGAATAACAGTCTCTATAAAAGGTTGAACAATGGAGAATGGGAGAAGATATGCTGAATACGATGAAATATATATCGACAGTCCCTTTCAGTGAATTGATTAATTGGAGTGTGCAATACTTGAACGATTCAAAGATCGCATTTAGCAAGGCGTATCCAATGCTCCGGATCGGGGAGTTTTTGAATCGTAGTAAAAAGGTCGTAACTATCGAGGATGACAAAATATATAAACGTGCAACCATCAAAATTCATAATGGTGGTATATTGCTCCGAGACGAGAAAATCGGTATTGAAATCGGCACCAAGAATCAATTTCTGATATTTAAAGGCCAATTCCTTCTTTCCAAAATAGATGCTCGTAATGGAGCTTTTGGTGTTGTTCCAGAAGATTTAGATGGAGGAATTATTACTGGTAATTTTTGGACTTTTGATGTAGATTATAGAGTTATTAATCCTCATTATCTAACACTACTAACAACCACGCAAGCTTTTATTGGTTTTTGTGAGCAAGCAAGTAACGGGACAACCAATCGCCATTATTTGCAAGAGTCTCTATTTCTCAATATTAAAGTCCCTGTCCCTTCATTGGAAGAACAGGAGGAATTGGTTGCTGCATATGATAAACAGATATCCCTTGCAATCGACTCCGAATTAGAAATAGCAGCCAAACAACATGATATAAATAATTTGCTTTTCAATAGATTGGGAGTTGAAATCACAAAAAACAATCCGTTGAAAAGATTATCCGTTGTATCCTTCTCAGCACTACAACGCTGGGATCATGCTTATCTACAGAATAATGCAAAATTAAAATCCGCCTATCCATTGATCGGATTAAGTGATTGCATAGAGTCCTTTATGAAAAGCGCCGATGGTAAATCATTGAGAATGGAGACTTATAAAGCGCCTTCTCAAGAGTTCCACTATATCGGTATGGAACATATCGAAAAATCTACCGGAGAATTGATCGATATGCCCATCGTAAAAGGAGAACAGATTAAAAGTCAAACCGTAGCAATCCCTAAGGGATACTTTATATATGGTAAATTACGCCCATATTTAAACAAGTATTGGTATAATAATACCGATTTGAATAATATTGTCTGTTCATCCGAGTTATTTGTATTCAAAATAAAAGACAATATTAATAGTCGATATTTTGAGCTTGTATTAGGATCTGATATAGTGCAAAGACAAATTGCTGATATGGCAAGCGGTGCAAGAATGCCTCGGATTAATGAGGAAGTATTTATGAATATTCGAATCCCGATCCCGCCGGTCGAAGTGCAGAATAACATTATAATACATGCAGATAAGATTAAGGAAGAAATTAAATCATTACGCCGATCTGCATTATTGAATCGTACTATGGCATTTACAAACTTCGAAACCCGAATTTTTGAATAACCTCCAATAATAACTACGCCCGAATGAATGTATTGTACATATTTGGCAACGGCTTTGATAAAGCTCAAGGGATGGCAACCGGCTATCCCGAATTTTACAAGCATCTTCAGGATAACATAACAGATGGTAGCATTCTACTTAATCTGATGAAAAAAGGAATAACCGAAAAGCAGGAGTTATGGTCCGATATGGAAGAGTGTTTGGGAGGCTTTACTGCGGAATCTGATAATGCAGACGAATTTTACGATTTCTATTTTGAATTAAACGACCTCCTGCAAAAGTATCTCACAAGCGAGAATGACAAATTTTTACCAACGGATAACCTGAAGGCAAAATTTCAGTCGGATTTTACCACTGTAAGTAAATATTTAGGTGCATTAGACAAAAATCGCTGTAATGCTTTTACTACAGCCAACAGATTCTCTTCATCGAAGGATATTTCGGTCATCACATTAAATTACACGAATACCCTTGAAAAAATATTAAGTCTTAATACTACTACAATTAAAAACTTTGGAAGTAACATTCTTCTGCGAGATATCATCCACGTTCATGGACAATTGGGCAGTTCTATTATTATTGGTGTCGATAATGAAGAGCAAATGAAGAACGAAGAGTTCAGGAATAATGACGACATTAAAGATTTGATGATCAAAATTCAATCGAATGAGGTAATGAAAGAAACAAGGCATATGCAATGTGAAGCCTTAATTAATGGTGCGAACATAATCGTATTGTTTGGAGTCTCTCTCGGGGATACCGACGCTCGATGGTGGAAGATTATAGGGGATAATCTTGTAAACAGAGCAAATTTAGCTGTTATACAGCATCTCTTTGAACCTAATGTAATTATTCCTACTCAATTGCAAAAAAGAGGACGATTGGAAAGGCGGCAACAAAAATGCCTTATGCAGAAAATGAGAATAGCAGAAAATAACTGGACTGAAAATTTGCGAAACAGATTGTTTTTTACAGTAAACGAACCTATATTTCAGATATAATTTATTAATGACTAATTTCGACGAATACATCCGCCAAGACGAACCGCAAAAACGGGAGAAAGGTTATGCATGGCAAACCGCAATCGGGTTGCAGGCCGTCGATGGCTTGAAGCCTTCCGATTACCTTATCGAAACCGCGCGTAAAGATATCGAGGGTGAGATTACAATCGACGAGGCCGAACAACTTATTCGGAGCTACTATCAATCGAAAATAGCGCATACACCCGAAGATACGGAGATGCACGAAGCGGATACGGCATCGACCAACATTCGCCGACTTCTTACCGAAAAAACATTTGCGTTTACGCTTGTTGGGCTGGCATCGATTCATCGTCGGATTTTCGACGGCATCTTCAAATTTGCGGGACAATTCCGCGATTACAACATTACCAAAAAGGAGTGGGTGCTGCGTGGTGATACAGTGCTGTATGTTTCCGCGCCCGATCTTCGCAAAGCGATCGAATACGACTTGGAACAGGAACGCCAGTTCGACTATTCAAACGTGGACAGGAATGGATTAGTGAGTCACATAGCCAAGTTCGTATCGGGATTATGGCAAATCCATCCGTTCGGCGAGGGAAATACCCGAACGACTGCCGTATTTACGATTCTCTATCTGCGTTCGATGGGCTTTGACGTAACAAACGACCTATTCGCCAAACACTCGTGGTATTTCCGTAATGCGCTGGTACGCGCTAACTACCAAAACGTGCAAAAAGGCATTATACGTAATTCCGAATATTTGGAACGATTTTTCCGCAATCTGTTATTGGGCGAAAATAACGAGCTGCGGAATCGGTATATGGTCGTAAATGCACCGAAAGAACTGGTTACAGAGCAAGCACAACATGACAACCGTACAAGTACCGAACAACCTACCGTACAAGTAACCGAACAAGTTCTCGCTTTGTTGCTCGCCTTGTCAAATGAACAATTATCGTTGAAAGGATTAATGGAGAAAGTCGGTTTGAAACATCGCCCGACTTTTATAGAAAACTACATAAACCCTGCTATAGAGACTGGTATTCTCAAGATTCTATATCCCGATAAACCCAATCATCCGAGACAGAAATATTTGCTGACGGCAAAAGGATTGGCGTTATATAACGAAATTAAGGCAAAGCAATAATTTCAGAGAATTACTTTTGTATTTATATCTTTCGTCTTTTTCGTGATATTGTTTTTAAGACATTTTTACTGGCAATTTCTCAATAGAGGACTACATCGTAGGAATCTGATGTCTTCCAATGCTGTTATAGTTCGGGCTTGCCCGTTGTCCATTGAGATCTTTTCGGGGTAGCCTAATACCCCAAACGCCTTGCGTCGTTTGGAGAGCTGCCACTCGATCTGCAAGCAGAGACAATATGATTGTCCAATATTGCGATTGTTCGGATTCGATACAAAATGAACAAACGAGATATTTATATGCAGAACAGCAATCATTCATCATACGACAAAAATTTGGACAAGAAGAGGGAACTGAAAAAAGAGTTCGCAACGCGATTTTGAAAGTTTTCCAGATTGAGGGAAGTAGTCGGATAAGCCCTGCAAGGTTGCGAATGCCCCTATTATAGCCGTCACCTTGCAAGGTTGCATATCCTGCCGATGGTTGAGATGTTCAAGATGAACAGGAAACACTAAGGGATGCTTTCTTAAATGGGAATTACCCTAGAGATACATCCTACCACTTGTACAAGCAACACATTTTACCCTTGGGGCTTCATATATTCAGCCCGTAAAAAAGGTTTATTTTCTTTTTCGCCTATACGCCCCCATAGTAAAGTAAACCGATTTCTGAACCGAACTCGATTCCGAATCAGTCGAACAATCCGTTCACAAGATTTACCGCCTCGTCTTTCTTTCGGTTGACGATTTTGGCATACACTTGCGTCATCTTCACATCCGTATGGCCGAGCAATTTCGAAGTCGTATAGAGGTCAGCGCCAAGGGTCAGCATCATCGTGGCGAACGTATGCCTTGCAGTGTGAAACGAAAACTTCTTGTTGATTCCCGCCGCTTTCGCCCACGGCTTGAGCAGAATGTTGATATACGTCGTGGAAGGCAGGTCGAATACCGCATCCTCTGCAAACTTGTCGCCTCTTTCGGGCATCCACCGCAACGCCTCGGGCGAAAGCGGCAGGTAAATCGGCTCCTTTGTCTTCTGCATCACGACCTCCAGCCGATACTGACCGTTGTCCACATAGACGTTTCCCCATTTTAAGCCGATTATATCGCTTATCCGCAGTCCGCAGAAGCAGGAGAACAAATAAGCCTGTTTTATTGTCTCGTTCTTCATCGGAGTAGCGATCAACGCCCGAAGTTCCTCGATGGTCATATATTCCCGCTTGCTTTCGGGACGATGTATCTTGTCTGAATTACCGATTTTCGTAAAAGGGTTCAGCTTGACTACATCAGCACGGACAGCGGCATTCAACGCTCCGTTCAGTACTCGATAGTAGTTCTGTGCCGTGAACTTGGAAATGGGTTTACCTTGCGGGCGGTATTCCGTCAAAAGATAGTCGATATATCCCTGACAAAAAGTTTTGTCCACCTGCTCCATCGTTACCCGTTCTCCGGCATAGTCTTTCACTATCTGAATAGCAACTTTGATTTGGTGTCCGTCCTTTTTCCCGCGCTTTAGCTGGTTATCCATGTAAGTATTCATCCAATCCAGCAGTAACACCGCTTTCTTGTCGTCGGTACACTTGATTCCCGCTTCGCCGTTGGTCAGTTCGATGATGCGACGAGACTTGATCGTATTGGCCGCCGTCATGGTCGCTGCATTCCGCTTGCGGGCGTTATCGTCCGTTTCGGGGATGATGTACATCTTCAGATATTCATACGACCGTTTACCGTTGCGGTATATATCGAGATACAAGCTCTTGCTGCCGTCGGCCAATTCTTTCATCCGAAGACGTATCGGCTCTTTGACTTTCGCGGGTTTCTTTACTCGTGGCATAATCTCTCTTTTTTACTCGTTTTTCCTGCCGCAAAGGTAGAAAGAATAATCCAATAAAGAAACAAACAAGAAACAAATACACACCGAAAAAGAACCAAGCAACTGCAAAGGTTGCAAGCAAGTGAAAATGCAATATCCGTTATAATATACTGATACAACGGCATTTTATTTTCATTTGATTAGTTCTTGTTTTCATTCTCGAATCTTACTTTATAAATGTAGGAAATTTTCAAATTGCATACTCAGATGGCATAGTGGTTCTCACGCATATAGCGTGGGCTGCTATCACTACATCTGTATGCAAGGTTTCCTACGACCTCCAAATAAAGACGTGGCATTGCAGTTCCACGCTTCGTGGTTAATAATAGTTCTTGTAGGGGCTGGAGAACATGTAACTTATTGTGTATGATTTTGCTTAAAAGATTGATTCTTGTATTGTTTTTTGTAAACGTAGCTTTGGTTTCGTCTGCACAAAGTTCGTCGATTTACAAAATGTACAAAACACGAAATTACCACAATCAACTCCGATTAAATACAAAGACGGGAGAGGTACAACAAATTCAAGATGATGGACAATCTTGGACAATTTGTAGTGCCCGAGAATTATTAGGAGATACAGCAGGGCGATTCTGTCTTTATGAAACGCAAAATATGTGGACTTTCATTATGCTCGACACATATACAGGCAAGAACTGGCAAGTTCAATTTAGCGTGAAAGGCGAGGACTATATGTTTGCTATTCCAATTAATAGACACTCTCTCGCTTTTCCATCCGAAGATTCAAAATGGACGAATAGATTTCAAATGTTTGCGACTCAGAATATGTGGACGTTTGTATTATTGGATTCTTATAACGGCAGATTATGGCAGGTACAATACAGTTCGCAAGATTTAGATAATTTAATGTGTATACCCATCAATAGCCGTGAATTGGTTTCTGATAATGAAGAATCTATCTTCTCCATTCAACCTTTAACAAGTATGTACCAATATTATCTCATCAATGACAATACTGGGGATATGTGGAAATTTCAGTGGAGTACAAAGGGGGATGATTACAGGTGGATTGAGCGATTTCGATAGAGCCGCTTTTTGATATGCCGAATCTGCTTATTATAGCTATTTGCCTTGTCGCTATTTTACTCTCAATCATAGCGACAAGACGCATACACCTGAAAAAGCAATCTGAACAGCTTTCCGCAAAGATTCGTCACATCCCATCCTACGAAAGCAATCGGATAAACGAGGAACAAAAGTTCGCAATCTCTGCACGCAACGAGTGCTTTTCCGTTGATATTGTTACGGATTTAGAAACATGTTTCGGGAACTGCTATATAACCTTTCTACAAGAAAAGGAGTTTTCCTGTTATTATACGGATTATTACAAGGAAGCGGTTGCACTCGTTCCACAGCTCAAGACTTTCTGTATCGAGCCGTCGGAGGCTATCGTGAAGTTGATTCGGGATTTCAAAAATATTGACAAGCTCGTCAGATTGCATAACCAGCAAGTTATCCGAAATACGCTCGATACGCACAAACTCTTTTTCGATCATTGTTTGAAATATCCGTTGGACGAACAACAACGGCGTTCCATCGTATCGGAAGAGGATAATTGTCTGGTCGTAAGCAGTGCCGGAAGCGGCAAGACATCCTCCATCGTAGGAAAGGTCAAATACCTGATTGAAATAAAGAAAGTCGATCCGACACGGATTCTTCTTATCAGCTATACGAACAAGGCTGCCGCCGAGCTGACCGAACGAATGGGAATCGAAGGTTTGCATGGCTATACGTTCCATAAATTGGCCCTTGATCTGATCGGGCAGCAAACAGGTAATAAACCTTCGATCTGCGACAATACGGATGCGTTGTTCGTGAAAATATACCGCGAATTGCTGGCCGATTCGCGATTCCGTAAACATGCGGTCGAGTATTTCGTCGATTATCAAGCCAACGAGGCAGATTGGGAGAGACGGAAAGATGAAAGGCGCCAGCAGCTATCCGAGCAAAAGGATATGCGGCTGAAAGCCCTGCTTCCGGATATGGACGGCAAACAGATTTACGTGCGAAGCGAGCAAGAACAAAAAATCTGTTTCGTCTTATCGTCCCTCGGCGTGAAATTCAGATATGAGGAACCTTACGAATATCCGGTAGCGGACGCGATGCACTCCCAGTACAAACCCGATTTTTCGATCCACTTCGAGCGAGACGGTAAACCGCAGCGTCTCTATCTGGAGCATTTCGGGGTAGATGAACACGGCTTCGTACCCGCATGGTTCGCCAAAGATCGGAATATATCCTACGAGGAGGCCAATCAAAAGTACAACGACGGCATCACATGGAAGCGGGCCGCCCACGAGAAATTCGGAACAAGACTAATTACGACGTCCAGCGTGAATTTTTACCGTTCGGATATTCGTGAGACGCTCAAACAATTGTTGCTCGATGCCGGTGTCCCTTTGCAAGAACGAACAGATGCTGAGTTGTACGGCATGGTATTACCGGAGGGCAGCAAGCAGGAAAAGGCATTTATTAGATTGATCGCTACATTCGTCACCTCGCTGAAATCGAGTTGCCGATCATTGAAGGACGTCTTGAAACAGACAGACGAAGCCGATGATCGGCGTAGTGAGTTCGTAGTCAAAAACATTTTCCGTCCCGTGTATGAACGCTATGCGGAGGCTTTGCGCAGTAGCGGACAAATCGACTTTACGGATGCCATCTTGCAGGCGACCGAACTTTGCCGGGCAACGCATCCAGTGTCGTATGAATATATAATTGTCGATGAATTTCAGGATATATCCGTTGATCGCTACAACTTTCTCAAAGCCTTGCGCGAGGGAAATCCTCCGGCAAAACTCTATTGCGTAGGTGACGACTGGCAATCCATCTATCGTTTCTCGGGAAGCGATATGGCTCTTTTCAATAATTTCGCAGCTTTTTTCGGCCCAACCGAAATCAATAAAATCGAAACGACCTATCGTTTCGGTGAGCCGTTGGTTGGTTTGTCGGCTCGATTCATCCAACGTAATACGGCTCAAATAAGAAAGAACATTCGGCCGTTCAGCGAGCAAAAGAAAACCGAGCTATCGTTCCAAGCCTACGACCGAAACAGCTATTGCAATGTCATCGGACAGATGATTGCATCCATTCCGGCCGACAAATCTGTGTTCCTGCTGGGGCGGTATTCATTCGATGATTACTACCTCTCGTTTATGTATAAAAGCGTCAAAGAGGGAAATAGGTTCTATTATATCATAGGCGATCGTAAGATCGAATTCCTGACCGTGCACAAATCCAAAGGGCTTGAAGCCGACTATGTGATTTTGCTCCAGTGCAACAAGGACACCTATGGCTTTCCCTCACTCGTAAGCGATGACCCGTCTTTGCAATACGTGCTGACGGCAAGCGACCGTTTCCCTTATGGCGAGGAGCGACGGTTGTTCTATGTAGCAATCACACGGGCCAAAATTAAAACATGGGTTCTCTACGACACCCGTTTTCCATCAGTTTTCGTGGACGAGTTTCTGCGTCCCGAAAAAGTTACGGCGGAGAGTTACGCCAAGCATCCGAATGCCAACAAGCGGTGGACGCGCCGTGCTGACCAATTTTTGCTGACGCTCCATCGTGAAGGGAAGAGCATCCGATATATTGCAGAGAAAATGGGGCGCAGTCAGACTTCCATCGTTATGCGATTAGGAAAATTGGAAAGTCGGAAATAAAAATTTATCTTGAAAAATAATAGGGCAAAGTTTGCCGAATATTATTACTTTTAATGACAAAATAGATTTCATGATGGATAATTTTGAATATAAAGGGTATTGGTATTTGCCTGATTGCGAAGATCATCAAGTTGCTGGAATTTTAACTTTCATAGCTAATAATTCTGCGATACTCGAGCTGATCGGTGATATTGATGCGCATGACGAACCGTTGATGGCTATATTTGAACAAAAATCGCATACCGTAATTTGGGGTGTAAATTCAGATGCAAAAAGAATAACACTGCTCAATTGTAACCTTATCGGAAAACGCCTTAATTCGAATTGTCGTTTTCCAATCATGCGATATTCCGTGCAATTTATCATTACAGGTAAATATGTGCGATCGTGTGATGAATTAGCTTTTAATAGTTGCCATGTTGAAATTCCAGCATTAACACCATGGTGTTTTCCAGCGGCGATTCAACAATCCATAGTATTCAAAGATGATAAGACAACCGTAAAAGAACTGTCATTAACTATTGATACAGAACAAATAGAGCATCCTATTGTTTCTGTGGATATAGAAGGTGCGAAAATAGAGTTATCCCGAGCTATATCTTATTGTGGGGATTTAAGATGTCCTAAAATAGAACAATCGACCTCTTTGACAATTAAAAAGCCACAAAAAGATCATTTAGGCTCCTTCCTTTACGATATACATATCTATGAACAGTTTTTATCATTTGCAGCTCTTTCGAATGTGTCTGCTTCGAATATTTGGTTGCAGGACGATGATCTATATCAACAATTAGATGATGGCCGGAAAATATATAAAAAGATTCTGTTACATTATGTTCGAAAAGAATGCTCGGAATGGAATGATAAGAAAATAGATTTTCTATTTGAATATGATACTATCAAAGATAAGTATCCAAGTATTATCAAAAAATGGTATTTGGAATCTGATGATATTGCACCGATTCGAGCTCATCTTATAGAGAGCATTAAAAAGAAAGGTAGCTTCAGTAGTGTGGATTTTTTGATCGTATTTCAAGCGATAGAGGGTTTTATGATCCGATTTCTTTATGAAGATAAATCATCTACGAAAAATAAACTTGCAACTCTGCTTCATGATTTTAGTGATATTGCTAAACTGAAATGTAATGAAATAGATGTTGATGCCGCAGTGAATTCCCGACACTATTATTCGCATTTTTTCAAAAAATCACAAAAAACGAAAATACTGGACGGTGCCGAATTGTTTTATTTGACAAGAAAGTTGCGAAATATCTTGATATGTTGTATGCTGACCTTTATAGGTTTTTCGCATGAAGACATCAATAAATTACTTTCGCAAAGCAATTATAATTTCAGAGTATAGAACACATTTCAAAATTCGCTTTTTGGATGTATTTTTGTTGCTATTTTGTTACCCAATGCGAGAAGATAATCATTCTACTTGCTAATATTCAGGTGAATATAAACGTAATCAAAAAATTTGTGGCAGAACTTTGTGAATAGCTACCAAATCTACAAAAAGGATAAAACGCCGGCGAAAGACTGCCAATAAATAGAAACCGGTCGTAATTCTCCCGACAGAACCGAGAATTGCCCGACAATTATTACTCAAAACAAGCTATGTTTCGGAAACTTGTAGCAATCGAACCCGTAAGTCTGGTTCCATCGGCGGAAAAAGCCCTGAACTCTTTTGCAAAAGATGTGGTTTTATATCCGGATATTCCGGCCGGAGATGATGAGATCGTCACTCGTATCGGAGATGCGGATGCCGTACTTTTAAGTTATACCTCACAGATAAACCGGTATGTTTTAGAGAGATGTCCGAACATCCGATACATCGGTATGTGTTGCTCGCTGTATTCACCCGAAAGTGCAAATGTGGATATTCATTATGCAAACGAACGGGGAATTACGGTTACGGGGATTCGCGATTACGGAGATGAAGGCGTGATAGAATATGTAGTCAGCGAACTGGTTCGTTGTCTGCACGGATTCGGACAGGATCCATGGGATGGAATGCCCCGCGAAATTACCGGACTAAAGGTCGGAATCGTAGGACTGGGTAAATCCGGAGGTATGATCGCGGATGCATTGAAATTCTTCGGTGCCGACATCGCCTATTATGCCCGTAGCGAAAAGAAAGCGGCCGAAGAAAAAGGCTTTCGATTCATGCCTTTGAACGAACTTTTGAAATGGAGCGAGGTCGTATGTTGTTGCTTGAATAAAAATACGGTTTTGCTGCACAAAGCAGAATTCGAGGCTCTTGGGAAAGGGAAAATCCTGTTCAATACAGGTCTTTCCCCTGCATGGGATAAAGCGCCGTTTGCCCAATGGATAGAGGCTGAGAACCTTTGTTTCTGCGATACATTGGGAGCGCTGGGAGACGCCGAATTTCTTTCGCATCCGCATGTGCGTTGCATGCAGGTATCGACAGGACGCACCCGTCAGGCGTTCGACCGACTGAGCGAAAAAGTGCTGGCTAACTTGTCAGAATACAATGGGTGATGTGATATTGAGCAAAGTGTTCACGACCGACCATCCCGCAATTTCCGATGTGGCGCTGTACACTTCCACGACCGCATGCACTTGCTCGTTCCTTATCTCTACCTTTTGAGTATCACCCGAAAAACCGGGGGTGGATTGTATGGACACCTGCATATTGTCCGGTCCTACCGAAGCCAGCGAAGCTGCTACGGCAACGTTCACTTTGGTCGGAAACATCCTTATAGCCTCCGTCGCACTACCGGAAAAGACCACACGTTTTTCTTTTTGCAAATCGGTCTCGTAAACCGACGTCCCTTTCAAAGCATCAGGACCTTTCTCATTGAAAAAACAAGCGGAAGCATTCCCCATCAAAGAAGCGGTTCTCAACACATCGAAACCTCCAGTGGCTCCGGAAACCGGATAGACCCGCACGTTGTTTGCTCGGGCTGTTTCCTTGACCGTTTCATAAAATGAAGCATCCGCCAATGCTCCGATAGAGAGCGTAACGATGGATGTTCCGTTTTTCAGAGTAGGCACAGCCAGTTCTTTCATAGCCGCAAGAGAGGCTGCCTCTACCAGATAGTCAGGATCCAAAGACAACAGTTCATCCAGCGTATGACAAATCGCACATGATTTTCCGGATTGTTCCAATTTATGTACGATGCGTTCGGCTTTGGATACCGTACGCGAATAAACACCTACCAATTCATAATCGGGCAATAGCCCATCGACGACTGCATCCGCCACAACTCCGGCAAGCCGTCCGCAACCTACTATAACCAATCGATTCATAGCATAAAGGTACGGCTTTTTTCCGAAACAAAAAACAGGATAATCAAGAAGCCTTGGTAACCTCGGATAATCGGTATCGAATGCACGATCGGAGATCGCAATAGAATTCACCTCCGATAAAATTCAAAGCCAAAGACACTATTTCCGAAAAATGAAATAGACAGCAAGAATCAAGCAGAAGAATCCGACAAGATGGTTCCAACGCAACGTGTCGGAACGCATGAACAGCAACGTGAAAACCGTAAAGACCGAAAGCGAAACCACCTCTTGAATCACTTTCAACTCCCACAAACTGAACGGTCCGCCAAATTGGCTGCTACCGATGCGATTGGCCGGCACCTGAAAGCAATATTCGAACAGGGCGATGCACCAACTCAACAACACGATAGCCAAAAGCCCGAAACGTTCCAGTTTCGATTTGAATGCAATATGGCCGTACCAAGCCAAGGTCATGAAAGCGTTCGAGACAACGAGCAGCCCGACGGCGGCAACTCCTTTCCACATGATAGCCGATATTTAACTTCTGCAAAAATATCGAATTTTCAGTAGAATCCGCAACGGTTCGGCCTGAAAATGCGACTTATCGCAGCAATCGTTCTACGTCGTCGAGTTCCCGATAGTCCGAAATGATGAGCGATGGCCCCTGCAAGGCAGCCAATTCCTGCCGGTCGAGAGTCGTCGCAATAGCTACGATTCGACCGATTCCAGCACGTACGGCCGATTCGATACCGGCTTCGGCATCTTCGAATACACAGCATTCGGAAGGTACCAGATCCAATGCTGCGGCAGCCGTCAGATAGATTTCGGGGTCGGGTTTACAGTGCGAAACCAGATCTCCGCTGATTTTCACATCGAAGAAATTCCCGATACCGCACTTCTCCAATACGAAATCGACATTGGCCCGACATCCCGACGACCCCACAGCGCAACGGATACCGGCATCTCGCAACCGTTCAAGCAATTCGACAAGCCCATCGATCGGCGCGATTTCGGGTGCATAGATTTCCCGATAGATCGCCTCTTTCTCATCGGCCAACGCCTGCAATCCTTTCTCCTGAATCAACGCTTCGGGTAAAATGCGACGCATGATGTCATCGTTCCCCATACCGAAAACAGCTTTCATTTTCGCCCGCCAATCTTTCACATCGTAACGTGCACAAAACAACTCGAAAGCCTTGACATGTACCGGTGAATTATCCACCAACGTGCCGTCCATGTCGAAAATCGCAGCTTGCAGCATATCCCTAAAATTTCAATCTTAAACTCATGTTGACCGCAAAATTCTGTACATCCTGCCCGGGCAACGAATCTCTGTGGGTAAGACGCCAGATGCAATCGACGCGGAACAACCGGAAAATATTCTCGATACCGAATCCCATTTCGACATAAGGTTTATCGACCGACGTCATCCCCTCGGGAAAAAGCAAAATGGCTCCGGTATCCGGTAAACTTCCGTTATTCCGATCGGAAAGCGTTCCCCACACGCCCTTGCAGACAAAAACTTCGCGCCATTTGAGTCTCTTTATCAACGGAATCCGTCCCAAAATCCAGCCGTTGAAATGATGTTCGAAAAAGACTCTGACCCACGTATCGGATGCGAATTCATAGAAATTCATACACGAAAAGGCATCCGGATCATAAAAATAAGTGCTGTTTCCTTCGTGAAGTTTCAGCAACGGATAGGGTACCCGTCCGAAGATTTTACCCCCTTGAATCCTAATATCCGAATAACCGAGCGGCGGCAACTCGGGACGGTAATGCAATCCGCCTTGAATGCGATAATATTCGTAAGCCCCATCCATTACCTGAGGGATGCCGGCCGTCAGCGAAAAATTCAATACGGGATACTTCGATTCGAGAAAATAACGATTGAATGTACTCCGCATTGTTTTCTCTTCAAGCGAGATACGCATCCCGACCTGAAGTACCGCATCGCCGATCGATTCGAGCAGCGCCCCATCGGGGCGTATCAACGGAACGTATTTGTTTCCGTAAATCCGTTGGATTCGGGTTCCGATGTGATTGTCGATACCGTGAATCCATTCGTGTTCATAGAACGCATCGAAACGATTGACCATCGAAAGCCGCTGTCGCCCGCCTCGCGAAAAAATCGAACTGAGAAGGTTATTATCCGTCAGTGCGTTCTGCCCTGCACCCAACTGCACGACATCGTGGCTGCCTCTCACGGTCAATTTACGCAACAACCGCCGGTTGAACGAAAGTTCGACATTTCCGCCACCCTTGACGTCCTCATCGCGTGTACCGTAGGCCACATATCCGCCCAAACGCACCTTACGACTGAACGTTTTCGTCGTGCGGACTCCGAGTTGCATGCGAAATCCTTCAAGCCGGTTGAAACTCGCCATCTTGTAGTATGGACCGATACCGATGTATTTCGTATTGTAATATCCACCTATCATAGTATTGATAAGCGTATAGATATTCCGATAGAGGGGTACGTTCTGCACAGAGTCAACCATCGCATAAATCCCCTTTTCCTTCTCGGTCAACTGATAGGGGCGGGCTTTTTCCCAATAGCTCTCCTCCTTACGTCCGACGCTTTCATCCCCGACCACTACCGAATGATCCATCTTCAGCACCTCGGCGGGAATCGGTTCGCCAAGCCGGACATCGGTATAACAGACCTCGCGTGTTCCGATGAACGAGGTCATTTTCGAGGAATCGCCCATCGCAATGGAAAACTCCGCCGACAGACGATCGTAATCGCGGAACCACGTCGTATCGTTCAGCATCCGGTTATTGTTCGTAATGTGCAGATGCTTGATCCAGTTGACATTCAATCCTTTCGGCATACGCACCGAAGCCGAACGCAGGGCATAGGTCGCCGAGTCGATATTGATTTCGCCATCCAGCACCGGCGTGGTCAGTCGTTTCGGGTGAAATCGGATTTTGTAGGTCTTGCGTCCGTCGATCGGAATGCTGTCGATCAGAAAATAGTTGTAGAACGATAATCCGCCATCGGCCAGCGGACTGGCGAAGCGCACGTTGAACAACTCGATGAAATTATGGTAAAAATTGATGTCGTTCTGCAAGGCTCCGGTAAACTGAGCAATCGCAAACGAATCATCCACACCCGAGACCCGACTGGCCCGAATCACTTCACGCGACACATCGGGCTGGCGGCTGTGGTAATAATCGGCCGTCGTCTCGGAAATCATCGCCGGCAGATAAGCCTGTCCGGTGAGTGCCGACGTATCGATATAATTGAAAACAAACCCGAAACTGCGTTGCAACCGTTTGTTACGGAACTGTGGTTTGACATTGGTCAAATCGAGTTCCATTTTCGTATAAGTGGCACAGCGATAGAGCGGAAGTGCAGCCGGATCGTTTTCCGATTTGTGTCGGATAACACCTTTCAGAATCGGATGGGCCGGATTCTCGCCCGGGGTAATCACCACATCGTCGATACCTACCTCCATCGGTTCGAGGGCAAAATCGACTTGATTGAACGACTGGCGCACGATGGGTTTCGTCTGCTGGTAATAGCCCACAATCGTCGCCAATACCACTGACGACGTATCGCGAATTTCAAGGGCGTAGACGCCTTCTTCATCGGTCGAAATGCCCGTAGTCGTATTGGGAAACAGTACGCTGACAAACGGCAACGGAGCACCGGTCGACGCATCGGTCACCCGACCGCGCACGCGGGTCGTCTGCGCCGACAAATCCGAGGAAAACAACAAACCGCATGAAAGCAATATGAACGACAAGCGTTTCATCGAGAGGCAAAGGTAGTCAAAATCCGCACACATTACTTAAAATATCATACCTTTGCATCAAATTCGCAGCCAATAAAAACAAATGTAAGATGTCGCATAAAAAAATCGAAAAGACGAATTCCGCCCGATTGCTCGATAGGGCAAAAATCGCATACGAACTGGTTCCCTACATCGTCGACGAAGAACACCTCGCCGCAACTCACGTAGCGGAACAGCTCAACGAGCCCATTGAGCTCGTATTCAAAACTTTGGTTCTAAAAGGCGATCGCACAGGCTATTTCGTCTGCGTCGTTCCGGGCGATCACGAGGTCGACCTCAAGGCTGCAGCCCGCATCTCGGGTAACAAAAAAGCGGATCTGATACCAATGAAAGAGTTGCTGCCCGTGACAGGATACATTCGGGGCGGATGTTCGCCCATCGGCATGAAAAAGCGTTTCCCGACCTACATCCACCAAACAGCGACTGAACAACCGTTCATCTACATCAGTGCGGGAATTCGCGGGCTGCAACTCAAAATCGCACCGAATGACTTGATCGGTTACGTCGAAGCCACAATCGCCGACATCAGTTCGCCGGAATAATGTAAACAGCGGAAGGAGAGAAGCGCTTCGACAACTGCACAGGTCCATAAAACGGAAGCCCGACCATGATGGTCGGGCTTCCGTTTATTCCGGACAAATCACTTCGTCTACTTCTCCTCGGCTGGTGCCGGACGCATCACGACCTGCACGAGATTGTTATCCTCCAATATCTTTTTAGCCAAAGCCTGCACATCGGCAGCAGTCATCGAACGGAGCGTATCTTCGTAATCGGTGATATAATCCAATCCGAGCAACTCGTAATCCAGCAGATAGGGTATCCAGCTGCCATTCTGTTCCAGCGAGTTTTTCCACTGCTTGGCAAGGAACTCGCGTGTCTTTTCGATTTCCTCGCTCTTGGGACCGTTTTCAGCAATTGCATGCACCTCCTGCATAACGAGTTCACGCAATTCGTCGGCCATTTCGGCATTCGTATCGAACCGAATATTCATCTGATAGGTCTCGTGGGGACGTGCCTGTGTCGAACCGTAAACCTGCACGCCATAGGTACCGCCTTTCTCCTCGCGAATCGATGTCAGATAGCGGGTGCTGAGTGCTTCCGTAAGCAACGTCAGCGCCAGTTTGCCCCGAATCGACTGCGGCATATCGCCCGTAAAGCGGTAGTGCACCGATACTTTGGGCTGCTGCATGGACGTTTGGAAATCCTCGAGAACCATACCTTTGACCGGAGCCGCTTTGTCATCAACCGTACCGGCCGGTTTGCCGGTCGTCGGGATGGAACCGATGTACTTCTCGACCAACGGTTTGAGCGTATTCAAATCGACGTTTCCGACGATGCAAAACGTGAAACTATCGGCACCCGGGAACAATTTCGCATAGATACCCGAAAGTTTGTCGAAGCTGAATCCCTCGAGCGTTTCAATCGTAATCACCTGACGCCGCGGATTATGGCCGTAAGCGACATCGGTGAACTTTTCCTGCATCACGAAATCGGGATTCGTGCGGACATTCTCCAGTTGCGCACGCAACATCTTCATGAGCGTATTGTAATCGTTCTCGTCGAAACGCGGTTGCGTAAAGTTCAGATAGAGCAATTGAAGCAACGTTTCCAAATCTTTCGGAGAACCGAGACCTTCGATCGAGTTGTTATATTCCGATGTCGAGGTCTGCACGCGAGCCGATTTGCCCGAAAGTTGTTTCCGGAGGTCAGCAGCTGAGAACTTGCCGACACCCGACATCTGACCGACAGCAGGCATCAGCTCACCCATGTAATACTCTTCGTCCGTCAGACCCGACAGGCCGTTGACTGCATAAGCCGTAATACGCACTTCGTCAGCCTTGAACGTCGTAGGTTTCACAATGACTTTTACGCCGTTCTTCAGCGTCCATTCGGTCGTACCGTATTTCGCATTTTCAGTGGTCTTCACGACCGGTGAGCCAGCCAACACTACATTTTCGGGAATCAACGGTTCTTTGACCGTATTATCTTCGTAAGGCGTCAAATCCGAGCCCATAACCTTTTCGCGGATAGCGAGGATTTCCGCCTCCGTGGGATTAGTCACGCCTTCGCGCTGGGGTGCTGTAATAAAGATGACCTGATTCTGCGGATAGATGGTCTGTTGCACATACATGTTCACCGCATCCACATTGATTTGCTTAATCAACATGCTGTCGAGCTTCCATTCGGTCTCGGCATCGGGAATCGGCGTATTAAGCTGATAATTCTGCAAATAGTTCTGTACGAACTCGTTATTGCGACGGTCATTGCGGTTGGTGTACTTCCGCTCGGCCGAACGCAACAGATTCTCCTGTGCACGTTCGAACTCGCTCTGCATGAAGCCGAAACGACGCAAACGCTCCATTTCGGAACAGATCGCCTCAAAACCCTCAGCCAGTTTACCGTCCTGCGTCGTAGCGATGAAACCTGTAATATTAAGCGTCGGCATGACACCTAAACCGCCCATTTGCATACCAGCACCAAGGAACGGAGCATCGGGCTTCATGGCGAGTTCCTGCAAACGGGCACCCTCCATCGTATTGGCATAGGCTTCGATAACATTGATCGCCTCGCCAGCAATCGTATTGTTGAGTTCGTTGGGCAATGCCGGACGTTTCACGAACAGAATGATGCGCGAACCCTGCATTTCCGGATCGGTGTAAATGCTGACAATCGGTTGTTCGTTATCGGGTACGATGACCGGTTCCTTTTTCAACGCATCGGCCGGCGAAGCTGGTATATCGCTCATCAACGATGCGATCTGCTTTTCAATCGCATCGACATCGATGTCGCCAACCACGATGACCGCTTGATGCTCCGGGCGGTACCAAGTCTGATAGAACTCCTCCAAATCCTTGTGCTGAAATCCTTTCAGACCGTCCAAGTAACCGATCAGATTCCGGTGTTCGTACTTCGACCCCTTGCCGATGGCCTTGATCATCTCGATCTGCGAACGCCATGCCGCTCCGTCGCGCGTGCGCAGCTCCTCCATGATGACCCCGCGTTCGGAATCGATCTCCTCGGGATGCAAAGCGATGAAATGAGACCAATCGTGCAGAATCAGCAACGCGCTGTCGATGATTCCCTGACGCGACGTCGGAACATCGGTCATCTGATAGGTCGTGTTATCCCAACCGGTCGCAGCATTGAGGTTGTAACCGAAATTGACGCCTACCTTTTCAAGGTATTCGATAATCGTCTTACCCTCGAGATTTTTCGTACCGTTGAAAGCCATGTGTTCGAGAAAGTGAGCCAGACCCTGCTGCGAATCGTTCTCCTGAATCGCACCGACATTGTGCAGGATATAGAAATCGGCTTGGCCTTTCGGTTTTTCATTGTGGCGGATGTAGTAGGTCATGCCGTTCGGCAATTTACCCATACGCAGCTCCTTGTCGACCGGAATGGGTTCCGGCTGCATCTGAGCTACCGCACTGCCCATCGCAAAGATTGCGACGAACAGAATCGTCAGTTTTTTCATACCTCTATTAAATTGATTGATAAATGTTTTCATTATTCTTGGGGGGGGGTGGATTCCGGCTCGGGACGATATTCGATAACGTCTCCGGGCTGGCAATCCAATTCTCTGCAAATTGCTTCCAGTGTCGAAAATCGGACAGCTTTCGCCTTTCCGTTTTTGAGTATCGAGAGATTGGCCGGCGTGATGTCGATGCGGCGAGCCAGTTCGCCGAGCGGCATCTTGCGTTTGGCCATCATGACGTCGATGTTGATGATTATAGCCATGAATGATTTCAGTTCGTTAAACGACTTATATTATAAGATCAGATAGTGAGTTTCTGTTCTTCGCTCAATTGTGTGCCGATAGCGAAAACCTCTGCCATGAAGAGGAATAGCATACCGATAATCAGATTCCAATAGTTGAGCGGAAAACGGTTCAACACTTCGTATTGGGTTCCGGCCAGCAGTTCGACGGCCTTGCATTGATTGATATGGAGAATAAACGCATTCGCCAGTTCCCAGACAATCAATAGAATTCCGATCATTCGTGTCCGAACGATGTTGCTGTTCCGCAACGGTTGTTCATCGCGAATCGAACGACGCAGGGAATTAATCATCAAAGCAATCAACACGATGACCGCAAGGAACGAACATCCAGACACAAGCAGCAGCAAATAAGCGTATCCGCTGTCTGCCTGCACGCGGAACGCATTGTTCAGCGTAAATGCTCCCGGGTCGGAAACCTGCACATAAAGACGGGCGAGGTAAGTCTCGACGTTTTCGGGAAGCCCTTCGACCTCGATATACCCGGACGAATTCCGCACATCGGCTGCTAAATAATAGGAATGGGTATCGCCTTGATCGAGTTCGCGCTCCGCCAATGCCATACCTGCATCGAAACCGCTCGTAAAATTGGGAATCGTCTTCAGCATAAAGCCTGCGACAAGGACGATGAAATAAAGGATGTAGATAATAATCAGATGTTTATACAATCTTTTCTTGTTCTGCATGACAATCTGTTTTTGATTCTGCGATACAAAGATAAAATTAAATCCGACGGATAACAAATAATTTTTATCGAAATTCGATGATAAAACAAGAAAAACGGACATTTTCGGGAACATCGAATCGCTGTCGAAACAGAAATCAAGCATCCGTTCCTCCGATAAGCCGGATATTTGTTAACTTTGCGAAACATTTTCATTCAAAAAAACATCTATGGCCGAAAAATCCGTTTACGCTCATCGCGTAGAACCGCAGGACGTCGATTTCACTTTGTGTGCGACCTTTCCATCCTTGGGTGCCTCCATTCTCAACACGGCGGGTATCGACGCCCACAGCAAAGGCTTCGGCGTCGACGTACTCAACACAGACAATCATTCGTGGATTCTCTCCCGCATGGCGATGGAATTCGATTATCGGCCGCAACAGTACACCGATTACACAGTGACGACATGGATCAACGAATACGGGCGGGTGCTTTCAACGCGAAATTTCACGTTGTGCGACGCTGAGGGCCACGAATTCGGACGCGCCGTCACCCAGTGGGCCATGCTCGACCTGACGAATCGTACAGCCGTCGACCTCTCGCACGTGGGAGATACTCATGCAGACGCAATGGTCGCTTGTCCGTCGCCGACCGACAAGCCCCGCAAGATTCGCGAAGTCTCACCGACCATCCACTCAGAACACCGAATCGTGTACAGCGACATCGATTTCAATCGCCACGTCAACACGATGCGCTACATCGAGATGATGTGCGACCTGTTGCCGCTGGAACTTCTGACCTGCGCCGCACCCGTACGCTTGGACGTGCATTTCCTGCACGAGAGCCGCTACGGACAGACCTTGACGATCGGATGCGAACTGCGGGAGCGAGAAGCACTCTTCGAAATCAGCACCGACGACAGAACTGTCGCCGTACGTGCCTGCATGGCTTGGAAATAGGACTTGTCGCGACACCATGGAACGATTTTCCGGAACAGGTTTTGCACGTCACGACGGCAAAACCTTTTTCATTTATGGAAACCACCGTACAGAATCCCGCCAAGTCAACGACGACAAACAAAAACCAGTATCAGGTAAGTATCGACCTGCTGAACGATGCCATCGGGCGCGAAATCGCCACCACTCTCCAGTATATGTATTTCCACGCACGCTTCGAGGATGCCCGCTACCGGCACCTTTCGCGCATCATGCGCGAAGTGGCCATCGCCGAGATGCGGCATACCGAAGAATTTTCCGACCGGATCTTCTTCTTGGAGGGAGACGTGAATATGAATGCCGCATTCCAGTCTCGCCAGATGTCCGACACAGCCGAGATGTTGCAGTTCGCCATGCAACTCGAACAATCGACCATCAATTTCTACAATGAAGCCTCGCGTATCGCAGCGGAACATAAAGACGCCGTGACACACAAGATGTTTCAGGATATCATAGCCGAAGAGGAAAACCATTTGGACACGTTCCGCACCGAATTGCAGAATCTGCATGACTACGGAGAGAATTATCTGGCGTTGCAGTCCGTGGCCGGAAGCAAACATGCAGCGAAAGAGTTGCACGAAATCCGCGAAAAGAAAGAGGACGAAGAATAGAACAGGCGTCTTCAAGGTGACTCTCGCGAGGGCAATGCTCGAATAGATTTGGCATTGCCCTCGCTTATTCGTATCTTTGTTTTCATGAAGATTACAATTTTAGGTCCCGCACACCCATATCGGGGAGGGTTGGCCTCCATCATGGAGTTCATGGCCCGAACATTCGCTCGACGCGGACATACGGTCGACATCCGTACGTTTACGTTGCAATACCCAGCGTTGCTCTTTCCGGGTACGAAGCAGACGGTCGACACACCACCGCCGTCCGACCTTGCAATCCGACGTTGCGTCAATACGATGTGGCCGCTCAACTGGTTGCGCATCGGACACCAGCTTCGAGGGGAGCGCCCCGACTTCATTCTGATGAAATATTGGACGCCGTTCATGGCCCCTTGTTTCGGAACTATCGCACGGATCGCACGGCGCAACGGCCACACGAAAGTGCTGTGCCAAATCGACAACGTGGAGCCCCACGAACATCATTTCACCGACCGGCCGTTCAATCGTTACTACCTGCATTCGGTCGACGGATTCATCTACATGTCTGAACAAGTGCACCAAGAACTGGCCGCTTATACTTCCGCGCCTGCACTCTTTTCACCGCATCCGTTGTTCGAGAATTTCGGTGAACGGATCGACCGCACCGAAGCCTGCAACCGACTGGACCTGAATCCCGAAGAACATTATGCACTCTTCTTCGGACTGGTTCGCGACTACAAAGGGCTGGATTTATTGCTCGACGCTTGGGCTCGATTGAAGCAAAAGGACGGTTTTGTCGCTCGGAAACTGATTGTGGCAGGAGAGTTCTACACCGCAAAAGAGCCTTATCTGAAACAGATCGCCGACCTCGGGCTGCAAGACGATGTTTTACTGCACGACCGATTCATCCCCGACGACGAGGTCCGTTATTATTTCTCTGCGGCTGATTGCGTCGTACAGCCCTACAAGAGCGCCACACAAAGCGGCGTAACACAGATAGCCTATCAGTTCTGTACACCGATGATCGTGACTGATGTAGGTGGTTTGGCCGAAATCGTTCCTGATGGTCGGGTAGGGTATGTCTGCGCGCCGACCATCGAGGGTGTCGCCCAAGCAGTGGAACGTATCTATGAAGGCGATACCCTCGAACGATTCCGACAGAATTGCATCGAAGAACGCAAGCGCTTTTCGTGGGAAGCAATGTGCGACCGTATCGAAGAACTCTATCGCATGGTTATCCATTAATCCGGTCAGATGCTCGCACCGATACGCAAAGAATCGGGCCGCCGAATGCAACGGCAACCCGATTCTCTATATTATCATGTGTTCGGTCGGATCACTTCTTCACGTTCGGAAGTTCCAGACCATAACCTTTCCGATGGTCTTCGATTTTGAGGTAGCAACTGAAAATAAACGCCAGCACACCGAATCCCGAGAAGATAATCATCGGCATCCGATAGCCGCCCGTTGCATCAAGGACCTTGCCGATCAGCAACGGCACAAGGCAAAGACCGACATTCTGGATCCAAAAAATCACACAATAAGCCGAACCGAGAATCTTCGTGTCGATGATTTTCGGCACCGAAGGCCACAATGCAGCGGGCACCAGCGAGAACGACACGCCGAGCACAACGACCAAAAGCAAAGCCAACCACTTGTAGGGGAAAATCGGCAGCAGGAACGCAAAACTCAAGTGACAGCAAATCATAACGATGGCCCCGAGCATCAGCATCGATGCCCCCTTACCTCGGAAATCCAAGAAAGCGCCGAGGAACGGAGTAAGAATCATCGCCAGAATAGGGAAGCAACTGAAAATATGCGCCGCCGATTCGGCACCGATACCCAAAGTTACTTCGAGGAAATTGGGAGCATAACGCTGGAACGGGAAAATCGCCGAATAATACAGCACGCACAGCAGCGCCACCAACCAAAACATCTTGCTGGTGAAAATTTGTGCGAGATCCTTGATTTGAAATTCATCTTCAGAGGATTTTTCCTCTTTCATTTCGCCTGCGGCAATCAGCTGCTTGTCCAATTTGCGGTCCATGTAAACGAACACCGTGTAGCACAGCAGACCGATGACGAGCAAGGCCGTGCAAAACGCCACGGGCGCTACGATCGACTTATCGAACTGGTTGGAAACCATCGGAGCAATCCACATAACAGCGAACACACCCAAACGAGCAATCGCCATTTCAATGCCCATAGCCAAAGCCATTTCTTTGCCTTCGAACCACTTGGCGATGGCTTTGGAGACGGTCGTGCCGGCCATTTCGCAGCCACAGCCGAAAATCATAAAGCCCAACGACGCCATCTTCGCACTGCCCGGGAATGCGACCCACCAACTGTCGAGCCATTCGCAGAAAGCGGTCGTCTGGAACCAGTCGGTGATGCCGATGAACTTGACAGTCGCACCGATAACCATCAGCGAAGCCGAAAGCAAACCGGTAAAACGGATACCCATCTTGTCGAGAATGATGCCCGCAAAGATGAGGAATGCCACGAATACATTCAGAAAATATTCCGATGCGGCATAGGTTCCGAAAGTTCCGCTGTCCCAGCCGCGCGAAGATTCGATCAGCGACTTGAGCGGCGACATCACATCGACAAACATGTAGCCGAAAAACATCATCGACGCCACAAGCAGGAGCGCAGCCCATCGCGCGACGGGCGAATCGTTGAGTTTACGTTGGATTGTTTCTGTCATAAATCTATCGTTTTGTGTTAGTTTCAGTTTTCTACCGGTGCATGTCGTTTCAGCAGGTCGTAGGCTGTCGTAATGCCAAGCTCGCCCGCTTTCGACAGGTCGAGACACCCTTTGCGCGTATCCTTCATGAAAATCTGCACGACACCGCGATTATAATAGGCCTCCGCAAATGACGGATTGAGTTCGATGGCCTTCGTGTAGTCCTCGAAAGCCTCGGGCAGATTACCGGACAGCGCTTGCAGATTGGCCCGATTGTAATAAATATGCGCAAACTCGGGGAAGAGTTTCGCCGCCTTGTTCAAATCGGCGATCGCCTCATCGTAGCTATAAGTTCGTTTCGAGTTAGTGTTCAGACGATTGGCCGGATCCGAATCTATTGAGATGCGCTGGTACGAATTGTCGATAGACGAAATGAAATCGATCATCTCGGCCCGGGTCGTCGAACGGTTCAGATAGAGGAACGGATTGGACGGATTGAGTTCGATAGCAGTCGTCAGGGTATTCACCGAATTGGTGTATTGCTTGATAAGCGACTGAGTTATACCGCGTTGAAAAAGTGTCGACCATGTATTATCCGCCCGCAGCGCTTCCATGTATTCACGGTCGAGCGACAAGAGCGAATCTGCAGCTATATTGCTCTCCTGACAGGAAAGCGTCATCAGTCCGTTGCCGATACGCTGCTTGAAATCCTCGACGCGCTGCAATCGGTAATGCTCCACAACCGGCACCGTATCGGGTCTAATCAGTGTGAATTTAAACAGCGGCAACAACCGAATTTCCTCATGACCGCCATTGCGTCCTACGATACGCTCGAAACTGCTGCCTGCAAACTTGCTGTCGAACGACAACAACCGATCGAAATGCTGCGTCGTATCGGCATAAATGGAATAAGTGCTGTCACTCAGCCGTTTTTTGTAATCGGCGATTTTCCGTTGCGCCGTTTCGCGGTCTTGCTTCGCCCCCTTGGGATCGCGCAGAAACTCCCGCAATCGACCGCGATAAATATAGGCATTGGCGAAATCGGGATAGAGTTCGATGGCCGACGTGTAGTCTTTCACCGCCTTTTCGATGTCACCCAACTGCGCATGGACTCCGGCCCGATTGTAGTAGACCAGCACATTGTTCGGTGAATAGAGCGCCACCTTGTCATAATCCTCCAATGCCCGATTGTAGTCGCCGATTTGCGTCCGGAGCATCGCACGGTTGAAATAGGTCAGAGAATTGGTCGAATCGAGTTGTATAACCTTGTCGAAATCGGCCAGCGCCGGCATCGGCCGGTTCGTGTCGGAATAGACCAGCGCCCGATTGAAGTACGAAAGCAAGTAGGTCGAATCGCACCGGATGGCCATATTGAAATCTGCTTCGGCTTCATCATAGCGTTTTTGTTGCATCAAAAGCCCACCGCGACGGTTGTAACCGTTGGGATCTTCGCGATTCGTACGGATGGCCCGATCGAAGTTTTCATAAGCCCTCGCAGTATCTTTCAACTGGAGATAGCTCAATCCGCGACAGATGAAAGCATCGGCCACCTTGTTTTCCTGCCGGATGAATTTGTCGAAATCGTCGATAGCCAACTCGAACTGTTGGTTCAGCAGACGGGTAACACCACGACTATAATAGGGGCCCGGCAGATCGGGACGCAACTCGATAGCCTCCTTAAAATCTTGCAAGGCATCGTCGTAATTGCCCAGCCGCGAGCGGGTGATAGCCCGATAGGTGTATGCCTGCGTGTAGACCGGATTGAGTCGGATGGCGGTCGAGAAATCGGCTTCGGCTCCGATCAGATCGTCGAGATTGTATTTGGCGATACCCCGCAGAAAATAGCCTTCGAACGCATCCTCGTCGACGCGCAACAAGGTATTCAGCGTCCGGATAGCGTCTTGGTAGTGGTTGTTCATCATGCACGTGCGCCCCATCCAGAAGAAATACTCCCGATTGTACTGCGCCTGCGTTTGCATTCCGCACACCAACGCAACCGCCATCACTACCGTTATGACAACTCTCCGCATCGACTTATTAACGTCCCGTTCCTGCTTTTATTATTCCTGTTCGTATCCGAATTCGCGCAATTTGCGTTCATTGTTGCGCCAGTCATCGCTGACCTTGACCAACAACTGCAAGAAGACCTTTTTACCCAAGAACTTTTCGAGGTCTTCGCGCGCCGCCTGTCCCACTTTTTTAAGCATCGAGCCGCCCCGACCGATCAGAATGCCTTTCTGCGAATCACGGGCAACATAGATAATCGCCACGATACGGTCGATGGTCGGTTCCTCTTTGTAGCTTTCGATACCGATTTCGCAGCAGTAGGGTATCTCCTTGTCGTAGAACCGCAAAATCTTCTCACGGATGATTTCCGACGCAAAGAACCGCATCGGCTTGTCGGTCAGCGTGTCATCCGGATAATACGACGGTCCCTCGGGCAGCAGGTCGAGAATCGTACGGAACACCCCTTCGACATTGAACCGTTCTTTGGCCGAAACCGGAACGATATGCGCATCGGGCAGCTCCGAATGCCATTTTTCGGTCAACTGTTCCAACGCTTCGGGAGTCGAAAGGTCTATTTTGTTGATGACGACCACGGTCGGAATTCCACTGTTTCGGATATTTTCGAGAATCGCCGCCGAACGGTCGCTCTGCTCCACCGTATCGGTCACATAAAGAATAACATCGGCATCGGTCAGCGCACCGGAGACGAATTTCATCATCGAGGCCTGCAACTTGTAGGCCGGTTTCAGAATGCCCGGCGTATCGGAATAGACGATTTGGAAATCTTCACCCGAAACGATGCCCATGATGCGGTGGCGCGTGGTCTGCGCCTTGGCCGTGATAATGGAGAGCCGTTCACCGACGAGCGCATTCATCAACGTCGATTTGCCGACATTGGGATTGCCGATGATATTTACAAAACCTGACTTGTGCATATTATCGCCGCATCATGCCGCCCGGGAATTTCGGCATTTTCAGATTGCCACCCGCAACGGCTTTCATCATCTTGCGCGTATCTTCGAATTGCTTCATCAGCCGGTTCACCTCGGCCATCGTGCGACCGCTGCCTTTAGCGATGCGTTCGCGACGTTTGGTATTGATGATTTCCGGATGTTCGCGTTCAGCAGGCGTCATCGACGAGATGATCGCTTCGGTCGGTTTGAACGCATCGTCCGGAATATCGACATCCTTCAACATCTTGCCCATGCCCGGCAGCATCGAAGCCAAGTCTTTCAGATTGCCCATCTTCTTAACCTGCTGAATTTGTGCCAAAAAGTCGTTGAAATTGAACTGATTCTTCACCAGCTTCTTTTTCAGCCGCCGCGCTTCCTCCTCGTCGAACTGTTCCTGCGCACGTTCCACCAGCGAAACGACATCGCCCATACCCAATATACGGTCGGCCATGCGTTCCGGATGGAAAACCTGCAAGGCATCCATCTTTTCGCCGCTCGATATGAATTTCAACGGTTTGTCGACCACCGAACGAATCGAAATCGCTGCACCGCCGCGCGTATCGCCGTCAAGCTTCGTCAGTACGACGCCATCGAAGTTCAACCGATCGTTGAACTCTTTCGCCGTGTTCACAGCATCCTGACCCGTCATCGCATCGACCACGAAAAGCGTCTCCGACGGTTTGACAGCCGCCTTGATCGCCGCAATCTCCTGCATCATCGCTTCGTCGACCGCCAAACGACCGGCCGTATCGACAATCACCACGTTATAGGATTTCTGACGGGCATATTTGATGGCATTTTCGGCAATTTCCACCGGATTGCAGTTGCCTTCCTCGGTATAAACTTCCACACCGATTTGCGTACCGAGCATTTTCAACTGGTCGATAGCCGCCGGGCGATAGACGTCGCCCGCAACGAGCAACACCTGCCGGCCTTTCTTACTCTTAATGAACGACGCCAATTTTCCGGAAAAAGTAGTCTTACCCGAGCCCTGCAAACCGGCAATCAACACCACGGCCGGCGTACCGTTCAGCGAAATATCGGTCGCCGTGCCGCCCATCAGCTCAGCCAACGAGTCACGTACGATTTTGGTCAGCATCTGCCCCGGCTTGACCGCCGTCAGCACATGTTGCCCCAATGCTTTTTGTTTCACTTCGTCGGTGAACGATTTGGCCACCTTATAGTTGACATCGGCGTCGATCAACGCGCGACGAATCTCTTTCAGCGTCTCGGCTACGTTGATTTCGGTGATACGGCCCTCACCCTTGAGTATCTTGAATGACCGTTCAAGTTTATCGGTTAGATTTTCAAACATGATTTCGACTATTTCCTGCAAAGGTAGGAATTATTCCGGTTTTCTGCAATTTGTCACAGCCACCCCGCCTCGTAATAGACCACGATCTGTTCGATCATGCGGTCTTCGCCCTCACGGTCATACTCCGATTTCAGATTCTGCCCGAACACACGCGAAACTCCCTGCCAGAATCCCGCGACAAAGCCCCCGCGAAACTCTTTCAATACCTCGTAGGCCGTGTATTCCGTCTCGCGGTCGATAAGTTTCAGCAACACACGGCCCTGCGTACGGGTCATGTGTTTGAGCACCGGTGTGTATTCTTCCTTGATTTCGTTGTAGACCTGCTTGATATAGGCTTTCTGCTCCTTTTTTGTCGGCAAGCGGCACAATTCATCCTCCATCTCCGCCATCCGTTTCTTGGCGATTTGGGCGATGGGGTAGACCTTCTTCACCGCATCGACCAGCCGGCGATAACGGCGCAGATCGACCGGACGGCTGAACACATAGACCGGCAACGAATGAATCATCGGAATGGAATCGCCTTGTTCGATCGACCATTCCTGATGCCAGTAGCCGTGTCCCTGCTGCACCTGCGCACTACCATAAGCAGCAACTGCCAGCAAAAGCGGAAAAAATCCGTATCGTATGATTCGTCCGATTCGCATGTTACAAAAATACGTTTTTTATAAAAACGTCGTCAAATATCCGGATATTTTAGCGACACGATAGAAAAAATGCTCCGGCTGCAAAGATGCGAGCGGAGCATTTCCTTTTATGCGGGTATCCGTTATCTCGGACCGCCGAATCCTCCCGGAGGAGGGCCGCCGGGACCCATCCGACGACTGCCGCCCGTGGACGTATCCATACCCTCGTAATCCTTGATATTGCGCGAACCTTTCTTGCCGAAACGCCGCAGATTGTAGGAAAATTGCAGCATGTAGTAACGTCCGACGACACTGTTCGTCGCATTCTGCGTCCAGCCCGAACCGGTCGAACGAACGAACGCCTTATTTTGGTTGAAAATATCGTTCACACCGAACATGATTTCACCCCGTTTGTTTCGGAAAACTTTCTTACCGATATAGGCGTTACAAAGCAGATAATCGTCGTTGTAATTGTTCGTAAAACCGGTGTATTGCGTATAGGCAGCACTGGCCGTCAACGTAAATCCGAGCGGAAAAACCACTTTCAGATTACCTTGCGCCGTGTGGTTGAAATAGCGGTTTTTCGCATCGGCTCCGGTGAGGATGGAGTTCTTCGCGATGTTATAGGTGCCGTTCCACGAAAGGGTGAAATCGACGTTTTCCGAAATGTTGCTGCCCAACACCGCCCGGAAATCATAGCCCAGATTCTCAGCATCGTTGCGCTGTCCGTCGATCTGGCTCGGCGTCGTCGAATAAGTCACGCCGGCCATCACGTTGAAATTGCTTTTCAGAAATCCGACCGGCAAACCGTAACTCAAATGTGTGCGCAAGCGCCAGTAACCGTCCATATTGATCGGTCGGGTGTATTGTAGATATGAGTAGGGTTGCCCGTCAATATTCGTCGTGCCGTTGTATTGCACGTTGGAGGTGATGTAATCCGTAGCTGCATTCATCGAGAACATCCACATGAACGTCCGGCCTTTCTCGACATTCGAGTTAACATAGTGGAAATTGACCGAATGATTGTAGGAGGGATTCAGTTCGGGATTACCGCTCGATATGTTCTGCGCATTCGAAAGGTCGTAGATGCCCTGCAACTGTGTAACGGATGGATTATCCGTATAGGACGAGACGAAAAGCCGCAACGAATTTTCGCGGTTTATCATCAGCTGTCCCATCATGAAATAAGTGACATCATTGTAGGTGTGACGGATATTGTCCGGATTTTCCGACTGCAACACCTGTCCGTCGAGCGACGAACGTTGGTAGAACACATTCGCCACGAATGTGTTGCGGTCTTTCGAGTAGCGGAAACCCGGTCCGACACGTTGTGTCAGATAGTTGCTCTCGTACGAACTGGACAGACCGGGTTGAAGCACACCGCCAATGAAATCCGAACCGGTCTCGAAACTCTGTTTGTCGCGCTCCTGATGTTGGTACTGGGCACGGTATTGGAAGCTGACTTGCGCATGTTTCGCCACAGGCTCCGTATAGGTGAACTCCCCGCGCAAGTCGTAGTTGCTCGACGGGGCCGTATTGCGCAAATAACGCAAATCGACATACGGTTTCTCCTCTCCGGTTTCGGGATCGACATACGTTTCCGACGTCCATGCACCGGTCAGGCCATCGAGCGGGCGCACCGGCTGATAGCCTAACAGGTTGGAACTCGAATGGGAGTTGTTCTTGTTGTTCGCATAGGCCACACGACCGTTGACCGTAATCGTACGGCCGTCTTTGCCCAATTTAGCCCGATAAATCGCATTCGTCTGCAAACGATAACCGGAATTGGCAGCATCGCTGAAATTATCGGTGCGGCTGTATCCTTTATCGCCCCAACGCCAGCCGTTCGTCCAACTCAGCGGGTCATTCGACTGATAACTGAAACTCGGACGAATCATCAGATTCTGATTCTTCGAGATTTTCCATTCCAGACGACCGTTGAAACGGTGGTTATACGACTTCGTATCGGAATATCCGCGCGTGGCGAGTGTATCGATATAGGGCGTTTCATACCACCGGTCTGTGGTCGACCGGTTTTCCGTATCGGTGTTGTTGAAGAAATAGCTACCTTGAAACGACACTTGGTCGCGTTTTCCCCACGTATCGGAATAATTCAGACCGAAAGCGTTCACCGTTGCCACGCCGCTCTGCGGACGGGTCATGAACTGACCGACGCCGCCGCGACGTCCGCCACCGCCACCCGAAACGCCCAAAATATCCTCGAACGAGAAATTCTGCTGGTTGATGTTGTTGAACAGCCCGATGAGCGAAATCCGACTGTCACCACTGAAAATATTGGCATTACCTCCGGCCACGTACTTGAATTTGTCTTCGGTTTTCGTATCGGCATCGTAACCGAATCCGGCATAAAGCCGACCGAACTGTCCCTGACGCATACCGGGACGGGTCACGATATTCAGTGCCTTGTAGCCTTCGCCGTCATCCATGCCCGAGAACTCGGCCGAATCGCTCAACTTGTTGTAGACTTCGATTCGCTCGACCGCCTCGGCCGGCAACGACTTGATGGCCGTCGTGACATCTTCACCGAAAAACTCCTTCCCGTCGACATAGATTTTCTTGACCTCCTCGCCCTGCGCTTCGACCGCACCGTCGTTTATGGTGATACCGGGCATCTTCTTCAAAAGGCCCTCGACATCGGCATCGTTCGCCACTTTGAAAGCCGTGGCATTGTAGCTTACCGTATCGCCTTTCTGCGAGGTGCGCATCTGCTTCACCTCCTTGACAACGGTTTCGATGCGCACACCGGGCTGCAATTTCAGTTTGCCGAGATTCTGTTGTGCCGCTGCAACACGAAATTCAGTCTCGAAATTGTCATAGCCCAAAAACTCCACCGAAAGCGTATAGGCCCCATAAGCCAACGGTGGAATGGTCACGACACCCGCATAGGCCGATGTGAAATACTGTTTCTTCTCCGGATCGGACGTCGGTATCAGTGTCACGACCGCACCGGCAACGCCTTCGCCCGTATCGCCATCGACGATAGTAGCCGTAATCCGTCCCTGCTGGGCCCATGCCGCCACCGCCGAAAATAAGAAAAACGTGGTCAGTAGTATCTTTTTCATTATTTTTTTGTGATGTTTGTTTCGCCTTCTCTGCGTTTCGTCTGCAAGGCGCCATTTCTCATGACTAAAACTTGTGCTTTGCCTTGCTTTCGGATCGCATTCGATCCTTCGCCGCGCGAAGGTAAGTCATTTCTTCGGGATTTTCCGTCATATAAAGGTGAATCGTCCAAAAAAGAGGGTCAGTCGCCGCGCATCTTCGCATCCGACGACCGACCCGAAAGACCTATTTCCCTTTTTTCTTATCGCAGCAGCAGCCCTTACGATCCTTGCCGTGCTTCATTTGCTCTTGACAGCGTTTTCCCGAACGGTTGTCGCCCTGCTGCATTTTGTGGTGACCCTTGTGGCCCTGCATCTCCTGCCATTGTTTGAACTGCTCGGGCGTAAGGATGCTTTTCATTTTAGCCGTTTCGGCCTGCTGCGCTTTCCGCATCTGCTCGCGCTGCATCTGCATCTCTTTGATTTGTTGCAGATTGTATTTGTAGACTTGTGCTGCCTGTTCATCCGTCAGAGCAAGTTGCTCTTTCATCCGGTCGGTCTTGCACTGTGCCATCTGTTCGGCAGTCGGACGTTCTTTCATCATCCGGTTCTGCATCGGTTTATTCTGGGCCGATGCGCCCGTTCCGATCATCATGCAAAGGGTCGCTATGACCGCAAAAATGCTCTTTTTCATAAAGCGTCTATGGTTTGTTGGTTTGTCTGCGAATCGGCGTTTCCGATTCATCCGGAGCTCCGATGCAAAGGTAGCGCCAAAACAAAAGCCCCGAACTCCGGTTCGGGGCAAACGACTGAATCGCAGGGTGAACCGCCTATTCCTCAAGGTGAGCCGATGTCAGCCACACCTTGAACTCTGGCACACGCGCTTTAGATATGACGATCCGTTCGGGCGTTTCGACCGTCAGATGGAGCGTCAGCCGACTACCGAACCATACGGCAATCTCTTTCACGGCACGCCGTGCGATAATGAACTGACGATTGGCCCGAAAGAAATCCGTCTCGGGCAGCAGCGCCTGCAATGCTTCGAGCGTCTTGTCGAGCGGATAGACGGCACCGGCATAATCGCAGGCGGTCACTTTCTCGTTGGATGTATAGCAAAATGCGATTTGTTCGCGCCGCAACGGAATAATCTTGTCTCGCACATGCACCAGAAAGGTATCCGTCGGCCGGACTTCCGACGCCATCGAACGCACCCGCGAACCGTAGTCGCTCCGTTCGATGTTCGTAAACCGGTGCAACTTATCCAACGCCCGCCGCACATCTTCGGCATTGATCGGTTTCAGCAGATAATCGATACTGTTGACCTTGAACGCCTCCAGTGCATATTGATCGTAGGCCGTCGTGAAAACGACCGGCGCAGTCACCTCCACCTCGCGGAAAATCCGGAACGAATCACCGTCGGCCAAATGAATGTCGGCAAACACCAGATCGGGCATCGGATGATTGCGCAGCCACTCGATGCTTTCGACCACACTTTCGAGCGTCGCAACGACCTCGACCGCCGGAGCAATTTCTTTGAGCACCGCCTGCAAATTGACCGCAGCAGCCGTTTCGTCTTCGATAATGAGCGCTTTCATGACAGGGAGGATTTTTGCAACGGCATACGCACCGTAAATTCCCGTTCGGTATCGACAATCACCACTTCACAGCCCGTAATCAACCGCCAACGATTGCACAGATTGCTCAGACCGATACCGGTCGAAGGTTCGGGCGTGAGTTTGGGCACTTTCGGATTGGAGACCACCAGCCACGAACCCTCGGTGCGTATCGAAACATGGAAAGGATTAGCACGCGTAATCGTATTGTGTTTCACGGCATTGCCAACCAATGGTTGCAACGATAGGGCAGGCAACAGCCACTCCCGATATTCCGGCGCGATGTCGATGTCGAAAAAGAGCTTGTCCGCATACCGGATTTTGAACAGGTAGCTGTAAGCCTCGACGAATTTCAACTCTTCGCCGAGCGTTATCAAAGTACATTGACCGTTCTGAATGATATAGCGGAACGTATACGACAGTTGGTCGATATAGGTCAGTGCCTTTTCATCCTGCTTTTCGCGTACGAGCATCGCCAGCGAATTGAGCGAATTGAAGAAGAAATGCGGATTGATTTGTCCGACCAGCATGTTGTAGCGGGTCGTCAGATTTTCGTTTTTCAGTCGTTCGTTTTCCAGCACAACCGCTTGACGCTGAGAAATCAGCGTATAAATACGTCCGTAGAGCAACGACACCACGACTGCAAACGTCCATTTCAGCAGCAGCATGTAATCGAACATCCGTCCGGTCGAAAAATTGAGCACAATATGGCCCGTACGCCAATCGATAACCGGAGCAACGAAATAGAGCGCCACGGCCACGACGATTCCGGCAAACGACGTGCGCACGAGACTTTGCGAAGGTTCTTTCCGGCGTATCGCCGTAACAGCCAGCAGCACGAACGACAGAACAAGATAATAGAGCAGTTGTACCGTAATATCGGCTCCCGCCGAGGGACGGTTGAACACTGTGCTGTAATCGAAATCCGCCCCGTTGCGTTTCCGCACCTCGGACAACATCGGATGGGCTCCGGCCGTGCGGTTCGGCAACAGATTGACGACCAGCCGGTCACCATCTGCGAGCCCCAACCGACGGATACGGTTCATCGGAGCATAAATGCTGTCGCCGTTCTCGTAGACCACATATCCGTGTCCGTCAGGCGTTATCGTAAGTCGGCCTTCATCGGGTCGCTGAACAAGGTGTTCCCTCGCGGGCCGCTGTTGCTCGACCCGCTGGTCAACAATCAACAACAATACATACGAGAAATTGACCACTGTGCTGATTGCTGCGGCAACCAACAGATTCAGTATCCAATCGGAATAACGCAACGGCGATCTCATCTTCGTCCGAGATTTATTCTTCGTCCTTAAACCAAGAGGCGTAGAGCATATAATCGTGGGCCGTGCGGCGGATGATTTCATCACGTTGCTCGGGCGTCACCGACTTGACCTTGCGGGCCGGAATGCCGGCATAGAGCGAATCGGGTTCCAGTCGCGCGTTCGAGAGCACCAGCGCATTGGCTGCAATGATGCATCCTGACGGAATGACTGCATTGTCAAGCAGGGTAGCCCCCATCCCGATCAGACAGTTATCGCCGATGCGCGCACCGTGGATGATAGCGTTGTGCCCGACCGAAACATCATTGCCGATGATGGTTTGCGACGGGTGTTTCGCTCCATCGTAAATCGTGTGGAGCACCACGCCGTCCTGAATATTGGTACGGTCGCCGATGACGATTTTGTTCACATCGCCACGCAGCACCGCATTGAACCAAATCGAACAATCGCGCCCGACAGTCACGTCGCCCACGATGACGGCGGTTTCCGCCACGAATGTATTTTCACCTATCACGGGTTCATGCCCGCGCACTTTCTGGATATATGCCATAGTATTATTCCGATTTTTTCGCTTCCTGCCAAAGTTCTTCCATCCGGTCAAGCGTAAGTTCGTGCAATGAATGGCCCAATGCCTCAGCCTGTTGTTCCATGTAATTGAAGCGTCGGATGAATTTCTTGTTCGTCCGATCCAACGCCGCTTCGGGATCGACACCGTAAAGCCGGCTGGCATTGACCAAAGCAAAGAACAAGTCTCCGAACTCGCTTTCCAGCGGCTCTTTCCGGCCCGCTTTCATTTCAGCTTCCACTTCGCCGATCTCCTCTTTCACCTTGTCCCAAACATCCTCCTTTTTCTGCCAGTCGAAGCCCGCTCCGGCTGCTTTTTCGCCCATGCGATAGGCTTTCACCATCGCCGGTAGCGACCGCGGAACACCGCCCAACGTGCCGCTCTTGCGGTTTTTCTTACGCAATTTGAGCGCTTCCCAATTCGCTTTCACCTCATCGGGCGTATCGGCATGTATCTCGCCATAAACATGCGGATGCCGGTAAATCAGCTTGTCACAGAGCGCATTGGCCACATCGCCAAAATCGAAAGCGCCCTGTTCCTCGCCCAGTTTCGAGTAGAACACCACGTGCAACAGCAAGTCGCCCAGCTCCTCCTTGATACTCTCCATGTTGTGGTCCGAAATGGCATCGGCCAGTTCGAACGTCTCTTCGATCGTGTTGCTGCGCAACGAATCGAAAGTTTGTTCGCGGTCCCACGGACAGTCTCGCCGCAATCGGTTCATCACCTCCAACAAGCGAGCCGTCGCTTCCAAACGTTTATCTTCCATACAGTATTTGCCAACTTTCGGACAAAGTTAGGAATTTCGCCCGAAAAAGCGTAGTTTTGTCTGAAACAAATCGCTTTTCGCATGAAACGAACCTGTTCGGCATTGCTCGCCTTGTTATGCTGCTCTTTGATTCCGGCCTGCTCCCGCCCGCTGCCGACCCGATGCGTCATCACCGCAGCAACCCGCGTGGATTCTCCTCCCGCACTCACACCGTTGGCCGAATACATCACCGATTATCTGCCGGTCGGAACGGCAGAACCGGACAAACATACCAATTCCATCCGGTTGACCCTCGACACAACGCTTTCGTCCGAGGCGTTCCGGCTCGAAGTGCGTCCGTCAGGCGTCGACATCGCAGGGGCCGACTACGGCGGTATCTTCAACGGGATACAGGCCCTGTTCCGGTTGATGCCGTCCGAAATCTATGCAAAACAGCGTCCGGAACGCATCGAACTGACTGACACGATACTGACCGACAGACCGCGGTTTGCCTATCGGGGAATGATGCTCGACGTCGCCCGCACATGGCAAAGTCCCGATGCAGTCCGACGGTTCATCGACTTGCTGGCCTACCACCGCATCAACAAACTGCACCTCCACTTGGCCGACGACGAGGGCTGGCGCATCGAAATCAAATCGCACCCCGAACTGACCGAAATCGGCGGATTCCGGGGCGGCGACTCGCCCGTACGAGCCGTCTACGGCAAATGGAACGAAAAATACGGCGGTTATTTCACGCAAGCGGAGATACGTGAACTGATCGATTACGCAGCCGTACGCAATATAGAAATCATCCCCGAAATCGATTTGCCCGGCCACAGCCGCAACATCGCATCCATTCATCCGGAAATCCGTTGCAACTATCCGCCCGACACGGTTTCGACCAACGGATACGATTACCGTTCGGCTTGGTGCGTGGCTCGCGAGGAAAACTACGCATTGTTGTCCAACATTTTGGGCGAAATCTGCGAACTCTTTCCGTCGAAATACATCCATATCGGCGGTGACGAGGTTGATTTCTCGCAATGGAAGCGCTGTCCCGACTGCCGGCGGCTGATGCACCGAAAAGGAATGACCGTCCCGAGCGAACTGGAGGATTATTTCATGAACCGCCTCACGGAGATGCTCGCAGCTCACGGCAAACATCCGGGCGTATGGAATGAAGCAGCTGCTTCGGGCGAATTCACCCACGATTGCCTCGTTTACGGCTGGCAGCACGTCAAAGCCAACCTCGATGCTACCGAAAAAGGCTATCGGACGGTCGTTATGCCGGGCGAATACTTCTATTTCGACATGCGCCAGACCCCCCAAGAGGACGGCCATGACTGGGCGGCGATTTTCGATGCAAAAAAAGTCTACGGATTCGACTTTGCGAAACTCGGGTTCACCGAAGAACAGATGCAGCACGTCGTCGGGCTCGAAGGCACGTTTTTCAGCGAAGCCTACGTTTCGCACCATCCCGAACAGCCCGACTACCTCGACTATATGTGTTTCCCGCGCGTTTGTGCTTTGGCCCGTATCGCATGGCGCGGCAACGACGAGGGATGGGATGCGTTCTATCGCGAGCTTGTCGACGAGCACTACGACCGAATGGCTGCTATGGGCATCCGGTTCCGCCTGTTCCCGCCCAAAATAACCTATCGAGACGGTGTGTTCACAGCAGCGACGGACGACGGTTCGCAAATCTATTATATAAAGGAGGGTAGCGACGACGAGCACCGTTACAAACGGCCGCTCCATACCGACCAACCGCATCTCTATCGGTTTTTCACCCGCTATCGCACGGCTCGCAGTCCCTACGTGGCCGACAAATCCTATCATCGCACCATCGTGCCCGCTTTTACGCTCACCACCTCGATGGGAGAAAGTTCGAGCACACCGTACAGCAACGCCGAAAAATACAAAGGTTTGTCCCGCACTCGTCGTGCCTGCCGACAGCAGGATTGGATCCGTTATGATTTTGCCAATGCGGTTCGGTGCCGGGAAATGTATCTGCAAACGGGCAACCGTCAACTGCCGAAAACCATCGTCACGACCGGCTACGCCGAAGTATCCTATGACGGCGAACGATTCGAACGAGCCGGAGAATTGGAAAAAGGCAGCATCACTTTGCATCCTGACCGACCGATCAAGAGCGTGCGTATCGTTTCAACCTGCAACGACAACGGCACTCCTTACGTCACCATTCAACCGCCCCGCATCAAACCAATTTTATGAAACGACGATTGCTTACAATAGTCTTGTTGCTATTGACCATGCCGATTGTGGCCCGAAACGACCTGCGACAGGAAATACGCAATATCGTCCGCGATAAAAAAGCTACCGTCGGTGTGGCTGTACAAACATCCGACGGTCGGTGCTTCACGCTGCACAACAGTCGGTGCTATCCGTTGATGAGCGTATTCAAATTCCACGTGGCGGTCGCGGTCTTGCAACGTATGGAGCGAGAAAGCATCTCGCCGAACAGCCTTATCACGCTCGACGCCTCGTGGCTGCCGTACGGAACATATAGTCCGTTGCGCGACCGGAATCCGAGCCGAAACGTTCGCTTATCACTTGCGGAACTGATTCGCTATACCGTATCGCTCAGCGACAACTGCACTTGCGACCGGCTCATCGCATTTGCCGGAGGAATCGAGGCCGTAGATCGTTGTGCGCGAAAATTGCGAATCGGGCGATTCCGGCTCTCGGAAACAGAAGCGACGATGCACGAGGATATCCAGCGCAGCTACAACAACCGGAGTACGCCCCGCTCGATAGTGCGGATGTTACGAAAAGTCTATGACGGAGATGGTCTGAGCACCGAATCGTTTGCTCTGCTGGAGCAGGTCATGCTCGCCACGTCGACCGGCTCTGAAAAACTGAAAGCCGGATTACCCGAAAGTATCCGGCTCGGTCACAAAACCGGTCATTCGGATCGCACCGTGAGAGGCATTCTCATCGGTGACAACGATGCCGGAGTAGTCTATTTGCCCGACGGACGGCGTTATTATATCACCGTGTTCATCCGCGATTCGAAAGAAAGCGACGAAACGAACGCATCCGTCATCGCCGCCATCTCGAAAGCAGTCTACGACTGGGTTTGCATCACGCCCGCACCGTAGCGCCGCATTTCTGTTCGAACTGCGTCGTCAGATTGGACATGATCCGTTCGATGGTTTTATCATCCAGCGTGCGGCTCTTGTCCTCCAACAGGAAGCTCAACGCATAGGACTTCTTTCCGGCGGGCAGTTTGTCGCCTTCATAAACATCGAACAACGAAACACTTTTCAATAATTTGCGCTCCGTCGCAAATGCCACCTCGCGCAAAGCAGCGAACGTCACCTTACTGTCGACGAGCAACGCTAAATCGCGCTTTACTTCGGGATACTTCGAAAGTTCTTCGACCGAGATTTTCGACTTTTTCGTCGACTTCACGAGTGAATCGAAATTCAGTTCCAAGAAATAGACATCCTGCTTGATATCCAACTGACGACGGATTTTCGCACTCACAACTCCGATTTGCAAGAACTCCTTGCCGTTCATCGACATCGAAAGTCCGTCGCTGAACAAGTCGTTCTGCAGCTCCTCGGTCTGCAACGCATAAATATCCACACCGAATCGACGCAACAGTTTTTCGGCTACCGCCCGCAGCGTGAAGAACGACGCCTGCACCGGCTGCGCATTCCACGAAGCGGGTACGGCCAAACCGGTCATAACTATAGCCAGCCGATATTGTTCCGAATAAGCATTCAGCGGTTCTTCGTCCGTACGCTTCGCCGCATCATAATAGTAGCAGTTGCCGAACTCGTAAAGTTTCAGATCGCCATTGCGTCGATTGGCGTTAAGCGCAACTGCTTCCAGCGTATTGAACAACAACGTTTGGCGCATCACGTTCAAATCGGCACTCAACGGATTGAGTATCCGCACGCAACGGTCGGCAGGGTAGGAGGTCAAACCCTCGTAATAAGCCCCTTTCGTCAGCGAATTGGACATGATTTCCGTAAAGCCGTTGGCCGTCAGAAAATCGGCCGCCGTATTCATCAGTACATTGCGGTCGGGCTTCTGCGCATAGGAGAGCGTCGAACGTACTTGCAAGGGTATCTCGACATTGTTATATCCGTAAATCCGCAAAATGTCTTCGATCAGGTCGGCTTCGCGCTGCACATCGACCCGATAGGGCGGCACAGCAACCGTCAGCACGCCGTCTTTCTCGGCAAGCACTTTCACTTCCAGCCCGTCGAGAATCGTGCGGACGGTCTCCTCGAGGATATGTTTTCCGATCAATGCGTCAATACGCGCGAACGAAATATCGAAGACGAAATCCTGCGCCGGAGCGACACACACATCCGTAATCTCGCTCGAAATGGTACCTCCGGCCAATTCTTTGAACAGTAAGGCGGCCCGCTTGGCGGCATACACCTGCAAATTAGGGTCGATGCCACGCTCGAAGCGGAACGAAGCATCGGTATTCAAGCCGAACCGTTTGGCTGTCTTGCGCACCCACACGGGATTGAAATAAGCACTTTCGATAAATACATCGGTCGTCGTATCGCTGATGCCCGAATCCAATCCGCCGAATACACCGGCAATCGCCATCGGTCGTTCGGCAGAACAAACCATCAGATCGCGTTCAGTCAACTTTCGCTCCACACCATCCAGCGTTACGAAAGGCGTGCCCTCGGGACACGTGCGGACAACGATTTCGCGTCCTTCGATTTTCGATGCGTCGAAAGCATGCAACGGCTGCCCGAGTTCGAACAGCACGAAATTCGTGATGTCGACCAGATTGTTCTTGGGGTTGATGCCTGCAGCCCGCAAACAATTCTGCATCCATTCAGGCGACGGGCCGATTTTACAACCCGTAACGCTCACACCGACATAACGGGGAGCTGCCTCGGAATTTTCAACCTTGATTTTCACCTCCGATGCGTGATTGTCGACCGCAAAAGCCGACACATCGGGCCATTTCACCCGAATATCCTTACCGCGGCTCCGGAAATAGGCGGCCAAATCACGCGCGACACCGATATGCGATGCCGCATCGACACGATTGGGTGTCAGACCGATACCGATCAGATAATCGTCCTCGACATGCAGATACTCTTTCGCCGGCATTCCGACGGGTGCATCGGCCGGAAGTTCCATGATTCCGTCGTGCGAAACTCCGATACCCAGTTCGTCCTCGGCACAGAGCATACCGAGCGATTCCACACCGCGGATTTTGCTGCGCTTGATTTTGAACTCCTCGTCTCCGCCGTTGGGGTAGAGCACAGCACCTACCGTAGCACACAATACTTTCAGACCGGCACGACAGTTTGCTGCGCCACAAACGATTGGCAACGGTTCATCGGCACCTACATCGACCGTAGTCACGTGCAGATGGTCGGAATCGGGATGATCGACGCAGGTTTTCACTTCACCGACGACCACACCTTGAAGTCCGCCCTTGACAGTTTCGATTTTCTCGAAACTCTCGACCTCCAAACCGATATCGGTCAGAATCCGAGCTACCTCCCCAGCCGGAAGGTCGATATCGATGTAACGTTTGAGCCAGTTATACGAAATATTCATAGCGTAAGCATTTAATCCATAAAATCGAACAAAGGTAACATTTTTTTGCGAATATGTCCGTCCGGAATCCATGCGAATTTCAAGATATCCCGTGTTTGCATTCCGCCCGAACGCCTTATCGGGAGCCGATCCACAGAAAAACCATACCGACCAGGATGAAAGCCAAATCGACCGCTTTCGCACGCAGATTGTGTTCGTGAAAGAGTGCCGCGCCGCACACGAACGACACCACGACCGACCCGCGTCGAATCATCGAAACGACGGAAATCATCGCCTCGGGGTCGCGCAAAGCATACAGATAAGCGAAATCGGCCAGCGAAAGAAAAACCGAAATCAACGGAATCGCCCAATTCCAGCGAAACGGCGTGGTCGTATGGCGATGCGGCCACCAGACGACAGCTACGACGACTGCCATCATCAGAAACTGATAAAGGTTGTACCAACTCTGCACGAACACGGCATCGAGTCGTGCCATGATAAATTTGTCGTACAACCCACTGACAGCCCCAGTCAGGGCCGAAAGCGCCACGAACAAAATCCACCGGTTGTGCACGAAATCGACTCCTTCGCGGCGGCTCGACCGGCTCAAAAGAAAGAGCGAGACTAGCGCCACCCCCACACCGGCCCATTGATAACCGTTCAAGCGCTCGCCGAAAACCAGCATCGCTCCGACGAGCACCAGTACCGGACGAGTCGCATTGATCGGCCCGACGAGGGTGATCGGGAGGTGTTTCATACCGTAATAACCGAATACCCATGACGTCAGCACGATTATCGATTTGAGCACGACCAGTCCGTGCGCATACGGCGTCCCCGGTTCCGCCGCCAGCACAGTGCCGTCGAACCAACCGAGGTGCAACTCCGAGGAGAGCACGGCAGGCAAAAAAATCAAGGTCGAAAAAAGCGTATTGAGCAACAATACGGGCAATACAGCATTATCCGTGAGCGACTTCTTCTTGGCTGCATCATAAAAGCCGAGCAAGGCAGCCGAAACGAAAGCAAGAGTCAACCACATTTTTATCAGACAGAAATCAATGTATTGAGGTGCAAAGATAACGATCCGGCAGGAATCGGCAAATCGGTCGTCCATCGGACTAATAAAAAAATTCGTATCTTTGCGGACGATTTTATTCGATCTCTATGAAAAACATCCGCAATTTCTGCATCATAGCCCATATCGACCACGGCAAATCGACCCTTGCCGACCGCCTGCTGGAAAAAACCAACACGCTCAATCAACGCGAGATGCAGGCACAGGTGCTCGATGACATGGAACTGGAACGCGAAAAGGGCATCACGATCAAGAGCCACGCCATTCAGATGGAGTACACAGCCCACGACAGCGAACGCTACACGCTCAATCTGATCGACACCCCGGGACACGTCGACTTTTCCTACGAGGTTTCGCGGGCCATTGCCTCATGCGAAGGCGCACTGCTGGTTGTCGATGCGACGCAAGGCATTCAGGCCCAAACCATTTCGAATCTTTATTTGGCGGTTGCCCACGATCTGACCATTATCCCCGTGCTGAACAAAATCGACATGGATTCAGCCATGATCGACGAGGTGAAAGACCAAGTAATCGACCTGATCGGGTGTAAGGAGGAGGAAATTCTGCTGGCCTCGGGCAAAACAGGCATCGGTGTGGAAGAGGTGCTGGAAGCCATCGTGCAACGAGTCCCGGCCCCGCACGGCGATGAAAATGCACCGCTGCAAGCGTTGATTTTCGACTCGGTATTCAACCCGTTCCGCGGCATCATCGCCTATTACCGCGTCTTCAACGGCTCGATACACAAAGGCGAACACGTCAAATTCTTCAATACGGGCAGCGAATACGATGCCGACGAAGTGGGGGTGCTGAAACTCAAGATGCAGCCCCGCGATACGATTCATGCCGGAGACGTGGGGTATATCTGTTCGGGCATCAAAAATTCGGCGGATGTCAAAGTCGGCGATACGATCACCTCGGTCGCCAATCCGGCCCGAGAGGCCATTGCCGGCTTCGAAGATGTCAAACCGATGGTCTTCGCGGGCGTCTATCCGGTCGAAGCCGACCAATACGAAGACCTGCGAGCTTCGCTCGAAAAATTGCAACTGAACGATGCTTCGCTCACGTTCGAGCCCGAGAGCTCGCTGGCTTTGGGATTCGGATTCCGTTGCGGTTTCCTCGGCCTGCTGCACATGGAGATTATCCAAGAGCGACTCTACCGCGAGTTCGATATGGACGTCATCACGACCGTGCCCAACGTCTCCTACCGCATCACGACCACGCAAGGCGAAGAACTGGAGGTGCATAACCCGTCGGGACTGCCCGAAATCACCAAAATCGACAAAATCGAAGAACCCTACATACTGGCGCAAATCATCACCAAAACCGATTTCTTGGGCAATGTCATCAAATTGTGCATCGACAAGCGCGGCGTACTGAAAAACCAGACATTCATCACCCAAGATCGCGTAGAGGTCAATTTCGACATGCCGCTATCGGAAATCGTCTTCGATTTCTACGACAAGCTGAAAAGCATTTCGAAAGGATATGCGTCGTTCGATTATCACCGGACAGGCTACCAGCCCTCGAAATTGGCCAAACTGGACATTCTGTTGAACGGCGAACCGGTCGACGCGCTTTCGTCGCTCATCTATGCCGAGCACGCCTACGATTTCGGACGCAAGATGTGCGAAAAACTGAAAGAGTTGATACCGCGGCAACAGTTCGACATCGCCATCCAAGCAGCCATCGGAGCCAAAATCATTGCGAGAGAGACAGTAAAAGCCGTTCGTAAAGACGTGACTGCCAAATGCTACGGCGGCGACATCTCGCGCAAGCGCAAGCTGCTCGAAAAACAGAAGAAAGGTAAGAAACGCATGCGCCAGATCGGCAACGTGCAAGTACCCCAATCGGCATTCCTCGCCGTGCTGAAAATGGATTAGTGCGTATGAAAAAGACCCTTATAGACCTGTTCGAATCCTCCGTGGAAAAGTACGGAGACAAAACGTTCTTGCTCGAAAAAAGACATCACCGATTCGAACCCACGACCTATGCCGAAACCAGGGAGCAGGCTCTCAAAGTCGGTGCAGGATTGGTCGCATCGGGCATCCGCCCGAGCGACAAGGTAGCAATTCTCTCCGAAGGGTGCAACGCATGGATCATCTCCGAGTTGGGATTATTCTATGCTGGTGCCATCAGCGTACCGCTGTCGGTGAAATTGGAAGAATCGAACGATTTGCTATTCCGTCTGCGCCATGCCGAAGTAAAAGCGCTTTTCGTATCGAAACAGCAGCTGCCCAAAATCCGCCGCATCCGCGCCGAACTGCCAGAACTCGAACTAATCATCGTTTTCGGTTCCATTCCGCTCGAAGCGGGCGAAACGGCCTACGGAACACTCAAACGACAAGGACGCGAATATCTCGCCGACAACCAGACGGAGTTTCTGAAAATCGGTCAAAGTCTCACAAACAACACCTACGCCACGATAACCTATACATCGGGAACGACTTCCGACCCGAAAGGCGTAATTCTGACCCACCGCAACTACACGGCCAACGTCGAGCAGTCGCTTTCGCGCGTCGACATCCCATCGTGGTACCGGACGCTCATCATCCTGCCGTTGGACCATTGTTTCGCCCACGTCGTCGGATTCTATATCATGATTGCTTGCGGTGCAACAGTGGCGACCGTCCAAATCGGAGCCACACCGATGGAGACCTTGAAACACATTCCGGAGAATATCCGCGAAGTGCGGCCCCATTTTCTGCTCTCCGTACCGGCCTTGGCCAAGAATTTCCGCAAGAACATCGAAAAATCCATTCAGGCAAAAGGCCGCGTCACCGAACGACTGTTCCGGTTCGCGCTTCGCATTGCTTATACCTACAACGCCGACGGATACGGCAAAGGACAAGGATGGCGTTGTCTGTTGAAACCGCTCGTTTCGCTTTTCGACTTCGTGTTGTTCCGCAAAGTGCGTCAGGCTTTCGGCGGTGAGTTGCGGTTTTTCGTCGGTGGGGGAGCCTTGCTCGATTCCGAGTTACAGCGTTTTTTCTACGCCATCGGCATCCCGATGTATCAAGGCTACGGACTATCCGAAGCGACGCCGGTCATTTCGACCAACTCGCCCAAGCGGCATTGGCACCGGTTCGGTTCGTCTGGCAAGATACTGATACCGTTGGAATTGAAGATTATCGACGATGCAGGGCACGAATTGCGGCACGGCCAAAAGGGCGAAATTATCATCCGAGGCGAAAACGTTATGGCCGGTTATTGGAAGAATCCCGAGGCTACGGACGAAACGGTATGCGACGGTTGGCTGCATACGGGCGATATGGGGTATGTTTCGGATGACGAATTTCTGTATGTGCTGGGGCGATTCAAAAGTCTGTTGATTTCCGCCGACGGCGAGAAATACAGTCCCGAAGGAATGGAAGAGGCCATTGTCGACAAGTCGCCCTATATTTCCCAGATCCTAATTTACAACAACCAGTCGCCTTTTACCGGTGCCATCATCGTGCCCGACGGCGATGCCTTGAAACGCGAATTGAGCACCCGAAACGTTCACGCGGAACAACGACCGCATGTTGCTGCCGAAATCATCTCTGCTGAAATCGACCGTTATCGAGCCGGAGGCAATTTTGCAGGCGAATTCCCCGAACGTTGGTTGCCTTCCGGATTGGCGATCGTCGACGAAGCATTCACGGAACAGAACGGACTGGTCAACAGCACAATGAAAATCGTGCGCAACAAGGTCGAAAAGCATTTTTCCGACCGTCTGGAATACCTTTACACACCGGATGGACGCAAATCGGACAATCCCAAAAACCTTGCATCGCTCGAAAAAATCGTGAACGGACAATAAATTTATCGCTTCGGCGCTTGGAATTACAAAAAAGCAGTTTATCTTTGTAAACTGTAATGCGGAAATAGCTCAGTTGGTAGAGCATCAGCTTCCCAAGCTGAGGGTCGCGAGTTCGAGTCTCGTTTTCCGCTCACGAGGTCCTTTTCGAAGGACCTTTTTTGTTGGGTAAGGTTGCGCAATATGAAGCGAACGACAACAAAGCCCATATGCAAACACGTGTTACGGCCCGTATCGGACTTTCCGACACAGGCCGTAACCATCCCCGATAACAGAACCCGACAGGCTACTATACCGGTTTTTCAGTGCCAAAATTCCATATCGCCCGAATCCAACGCAACTTCTCAGCCAACCATTCGTATGCGTTTTTCGCCAACCGGGCCACCTCGTAGATCGTTTCAGCCTGTTCTCGAATATGTGCCAACGATTTCCGCATGGACAGAAAATAAATCGCCGTTGCGACAAGGGTAAACACGCCACCGAGAATCAAGGTCGAGAAAATGAACGAATCCAACAAAACGGATAACCATACGACCGCCGATACAAGCAACAAAAGCACAGCTATTCCAGCCGCAGTCACGAACAATAACAACGACACAAGGAAATTACCGCCGGAAGATTTTTGCGCTGCCATGAACGATATGCTTTACGCGTTAGTCAGCACAATCGCAGTGGCCGTGTTCGTCGCACTTACAACGTAACCGCTCGAATTCGTCTTTCACTTTATCCATTTCGTCATCGACGAAATCCTTGATGCGGCGACGCATTTCAGGACCCGAATGCGGTGTAAACAGAATGGCGATAGCCGAACCGATCAATGCACCGCCGAGAAGCGAGGCAACGACAATACCTGTGTGTTTCATAATCGTAATAGTTTTTGAAATCCGATCGAAAAAAGTGCAAAGTCCGCGCCAGAATTCATAACTTTGCACACATGAACAACGCCGCAATAACGACCTGTGTCGCATTCACCGGACACCGCACATACAACCACGAGGCCAACAGACTGCTACGGCATACCGTTCTATCACTCCACAGCGCCGGCAAACATACCTTTTTGAGCGGAATGGCTGCGGGGTTCGACATGGCGGCTGCCGAAGCTGTTTTGGATTGCCGAACTGCACGGACCGATATCCGGCTGGTCGCAGTCATCCCGTTTCGCGGACAAGAAGAGCGTTTTTCAAGCCATGACCGCATTCGTTACGAACAAATCCTCGCTGAAGCCGATGAAACGGTCATACTCTCCGAATACTACACTCGGGGCGTATATGCCGTCCGCAACGATTATTTGATCGCCCACGCGGCCACGCTTATAACATGGTACGACGGTTCGACAGGCGGTACCCGATACACCGTAGAGCGGGCTTTAGCCCAACGGCGAAAATTGATTCATCTTCATCCGTCGACACCGCTATCGGTCTATCCGGATCCGGAATTATTCCTCTGAACTACGACTTCAGCTGAAAACCCGCAAATATCTACGACAAAAAACGCCCCGACCGAATAGTCGGAGCGTCATTCGTAATTTCGTAATAAAGAATAAATCACCTTTTCTTCTTATCTTTCAGTAAACGAACCGTCACTTGAAAATTGAGGTGCGGATAAATCGAAAAATCCCTCAAAAACTTATTCACATCATTCAATTCATCGAAATTTTCTTCCATCAGATTTTTCGAAACGATTTTGGGACTGCCATGAAAAAGAGCACCCAACTCGAACCGAAAACCGACACGCCGCCGCGGAATCGGACGCCCGAAACCGAGCCCGACATAGGGCTTGACCGAACGGACTTTCAAGTCCGCACTCACTGAACCGTCGGGATTCGTCAGCACCTTGACATCACCGATTTCGACCGGAATCTTTGTAATATCGACCCCGCAATCCTTTAAATCGGTCATCGTCCGGTCATCGAACCGACCGCTGACAGTAATCAGTTTGCCAGTACCGAAATAAAGGCCCGCTGTGATGAAAAACGACGAATTGCCTCGCCGGAATGGGACGAAATCGAACAATACATGGCCTAAGGTCTTCTGCAATTCGCCTTTTAGCTGCAATTCGACCGCATTGAGCCGATCGACTACCGAAGACGGCATTCCGAATTTACTCGGCAGAAGCGCGTTGAAGTCGAAATCATTATAGGAAAATTTGTAACTGAACGGTGCTGTCGCTAAACCTGCCCGCAACGAAAGATGATTGCAAAGCGGGGTAGTGACCGATACACCAAAACCGGTCGTACCGGCACTCACACCTACAACGAAGTTACTGAAAGGACGACGTACGGACCGTTCGCGCTCCGCCCGCTCTCTTGAGTGAACGAAAGAAACCGAGCCAAGCATGACCAAACAGCACAGAAGACGAAAAGCCATCGTACCAAGGTGATTCTTCTTCATCCGTGCGAATTTATTTCCAGTTTAGAATCTTGTGGAAATCAAACTCCGCCGGATCGGACAGATAGGCTTTGGCCGCTTCGTAGTCTTCGGGCACAATAGCATTGAGAATGTTCTCGACAACTGCATGGAACTTATCCGAACGAATATCGACCAGACGAGGCGGAATCTTGCCCGTCGTCGGGTCTTGCAGATCTTTCAGATAGAGCGGCGAAACATTACCTTCCGTGTTGACGTAGACCATGCAACCCGTTTTACCCTCGGAGAAAAGTTTGTAAACGCCCAAACCGAGCTCGGAACAATAAGTCAGGTCGTAAGCAATCGGGGTCTGACAGCGGATTTCGTAACCCAATTCCACCGGACGGCTCTTAACCTTGAGACCTAATTCCTTGACACGTTTTTCAATCAATTCATTGAAAATATGCGCTTTCGAGACCTTTCCCAACTCGGGATGACCGTGTTCGTCGTAAGTGAAATGAATACCGCTCTTGCGAATCTCTTCGTCGGAAAGCGCATGAAATACGCCCTCGGAAATGACAGCAGCACCGTAATCCATCCCCATGATTTTACGCTTCACGATGGACGATATAACCAGTTTCACGATTTTATCGACCGTGATTTCGGTTTTGTCGAACATCTCGGGAATGATAATCATCGGGTAGTGGCAAGCCTCTCCGATACCGAACGCCAAGTGTCCCGCACTGCGGCCCATCGCAGCCAACACAAACCAGTTTCCGCTGGTACGTGCATCGACATAAACGGCCCGAGCGATCACGGCACCCTTGTCTTTAGCCGATTCGTAACCGAAAGTCGGTGTACCGTTCGGAAGCGGGAGGTCATTGTCGATGGTCTTCGGAACGTGGATATTGGCAATCGGATACCTTTTCGCTTCGAGGAACTTGGCAATGCGGTTGGCCGTCGAAGCCGTATCGTCACCGCCCACGGTCACCAACAGCTTGACATTGTTATCGGTGAAGAATTTCAGATTGAAGTTGTTTTCGAAATCGGAATCCTTCGGTTTGAAACGGCTCATTTGGAGGAACGAACCGCCCTGATTGAATATTCCGTCGGCCATCTGATAATCAATGTCCACCGTACGGGGATCGGGGATGAACAAACCGGTATATCCTTCGTGCAAGCCGATTACGCGATAGCCTTTGCGTAGAAATGTTTTTGCGACACTGCCGACCACAGTATTCATGCCCGGGGCCGGTCCGCCGCCGGTCAGAATAGCGATTGCTTCTTTCATGTTTTTCACACTTTTTTATTAATATTCGGTTTATCTACTGATTATCGCATAAATCAATACGGAAGTGATTCGGGCACATCCGAAATCATCGTCCAAATATACGATATTTTCCGAAATCGACATCGTTCCGCGCTTACGGATTTCGCATTCGGCACCTGAAATCCGAATCCACCGCAGCCGATCGGCCTCAGCAACAAACTAAAAAGGGCGATTTTCTCTTGAAAATCGCCCCGTCCAATGTGGCATTCTATCGTTTACTTAACGATGGTCACATTCACGGCTTGTTCGCCTTTGGCGCCGTCGGCGACCTCGAACTCAACCGTCTGGCCTTCGTTAAGCGACTTGAATCCTCCTGCAACAATCCCAGAGTAGTGCACGAAAATCTCCTTGCCGCTCTCCTCCGTAATGAATCCGTAGCCTTTCTTGCTATCGAACCATTTTACCGTACCTGTCATAAATAAAATTATTAAGTGTTATGCGCGACAAAGTAACGTAAAAAACATGCGCCGTCAAAACTTTTCATCATGTTTTTTCGTCCGAGAAATAAATTTTTCTATATTTGTCGCATCGAATCCATTGACTGAATGGCCATGAACCGAAAACTGAAACTCGCTTTAGCTGCTCTTATGGGTTTTTCGGCAGCTTGTTCCACCGTCAAGAACGCCCCCTCGAAAGGGTCGGTTGATGCGGAGGCTGCAAGCGATACGGTCTCGGTGGCACGCCCCATCATCGTTATGTATGGCGTGCGTCCTCCAGCTGCAAAAACTAATTACAGTCCGTTGGATTCCGCCTTGCAGCAAGACAGTACTACAACTACGGCAACAACTCCGGATTCACAATCGACGGAAGAATAAGATTCGTATGTTCTCCCGCCGCTGGTTGGGCCTCCGAAAACGATGGGCCCTCAATATTTTCTCAGACCTTTACACCACAACGGTTGCCGAACATCGGTTGAACACGCTTTTTTGGGAATGTACATTGCGCTGCAATCTCGCGTGCCGACATTGCGGCAGCGACTGTCGCGTCGATCCGCAAGTGCCTGACATGCCGTTGGCCGATTTTCTGAAAGTGCTCGACGACCAAATAACGCCTCATGTCGATCCGACGGAGGTGCTTATCATTTTTTCCGGTGGCGAGGTGCTCGTCCGCGAGGATTTGGAGCAGGCCGGAACCGAGGTAACCCGTCGCGGATATCCGTGGGGAATGGTCACTAACGGCATGGCGCTAACTCCGCAGCGGCTCGACCGATTGATGCAGGCCGGTCTGCGGAGTATTTCCATCAGCCTCGACGGATTCGAGCGGGAGCATAATCACATTCGTGGCAACGCCTTGAGTTACGAACGGGCCCTGCGAGCCATCCGACGCATCGTACGGGAGCCGAATCTGACCTACGACGTCATCACCTGCGCGACAGGTGCTCTGATTCCGCATTTGGAGGAGTTCTGCGACTTGTTGATTGCCGAGGGGGTTCGACATTGGCGCATTTTCTCGATTTTCCCGATGGGTCGTGCGCGTAACGACGCTTCGTTATATCTGAGCGACGAGCAATTCCGTTCGCTGTTGGAGTTCATCCGCCGCACCCGACGCGAAGGCCGAATCGATGTCAGTTATGCCTGTGAAGGATTTTTAGGCGGCTATGAAGCCGAAGTGCGCGATAATTTCTATCAATGCGCAGCCGGAATTTCGGTCGCTTCGATACGGGTCGACGGCTCCATTTCGGGATGCACATCCATTCGCGGAAACTTCCATCAAGGCAATATCTATCGAGATGATTTCTGGGAGGTTTGGGAGCATCGGTTCGAACCGTTCCGCAACCGCGAATGGGCCAGACAAGGCGAATGCGCAAACTGCAAGATGTTCCGTTATTGTTTAGGCGGCGGCATGCACCTACACGATGACGACGGACAACTGCTTTATTGTCACTATCGCAAATTGTAGTCGAACAATTCCAACAGCCAATCCGTCGGCTGCCGTGAAACCCATGCCGACGACTCGGGCGAATTTTCTGGTCAAAGATATTTTTGGCGCAGCAACAATGCTAGTTCCGGCAGACCGTCGACAGCGCTTTTTCGAATGATAGTCAACGGATTGCGAACGGATGACACATCCGGATTTCCCGGGTCGACCACGAAAATCGGAATCTCGGGCCGCACATAACGCACCAATGAAGCGGCAGGGTAGACAGCCAGCGAAGTCCCCACAACTACCATCAAATCGGCACATGTTGCAATTTCCGCCGCTCGGTCGAACATAGGGACGGATTCGCCAAAAAACACAATATGCGGCCGCAACAATGATCCGTCGGATGCCGTAGCATCCAGCCGCTGTTCCCAACCATCGAGCGATACGATTTCGTCAGGATCGACCGACGAGCGTACTTTAGTCAATTCGCCGTGCAAGTGGATCACATGGGTCGAACCGGCCCGTTCATGCAGATTATCGACATTCTGCGTCACCACCTCGACCGCAAAATCACGTTCAAGCTCTGCTATCGCCCGATGCCCCGCATTAGGTTTCGCCGCCAGCATTTCCCGCCGTCGTTCGTTGTAGAATTTCACGACCGTAGCACGGTCGCGTGCCAATGCCTCCGGTGTACAGACATCCTCGATGCGATAATTCGCCCACAATCCATCTGCATCGCGAAACGTCGACAGTCCGCTATCGGCACTCACTCCGGCACCGGTAAAGACAACCAGTTTTTTCATAATGTACTCGATACCCTAAACGAAAAAAAGATTTCCGCATCTTTTTGCAGAAATCTTTTTCCGATAATTTGTCGGGGAGACTGGATTCGAACCAGCGACCTCCAACTCCCGAAGCTGGCGCGCTAACCGGACTGCGCTACACCCCGAACAAACGACCCTTATCTTTTAAGAGCGCACAAAGATAAGCCTAATTTCCGAATCCGCAAAATTATTTATCACAAAATATCGGGAATCCGTCCCGTTCACTGCTTTTTCACGCAGCGAACCGACATTCCGTTGGCTCGTGCATAAGATGCTGCAGGAAAAACCCTGCCTGTCTCGGTTTCTCCTTCAAGCGCGCTTTTCTTGTCGTACCAGAAATAGAGCGCCTTCGAGTTCCGGTCGATCGCAGCATCCGCCGTCCAATAAAGACCGACCCACGGTTGCGCTTCCTCTGCCGGATTGCTGCGCACGGCAACTGCGTCCGAAACTATTGCAGGTTGATAGACATTCTGAATCTTGCCATTGAGATAAACACGGCGTCCGGCAGCCATGAAAAGCGAGCTCGTCGCACCATCGGTCAACTTCCACCCGAAAAGATCGCAATCGGCAGCGGTCGGCTGTCCGTCCAACTGCAAGCCGACGAATGCTTCTGCCGGTGCGACCTGCCACCCATACGGGCACGGATCATTTTGCTCGCTCCAACCCACAGCGGAATCATCCCACAACCAATCGTATCCATTCGAACCTACGCCCGTGATAAAACACAGCGGATGTTGCAACGCATAGCTTTCCGTTCCAGTTTCGGCCGAGGATTCGACGAACGTCAATTTCGTACTTGCCCCATCCGCATTGTAGATAAGCGCCGAACTTCCGTTATTCGCCCGATAGCTACCGGGGCCAACAAACGGATCCTTGCGCCCCCATTGATAGAACAATCCATAGGAGGCAAGACGCTCCTCAGCCGTCGTATTGGCATTGTTGAGCGCCCCGAGGTTACGGCTCATCAACCGATAGCCATTCCATTCTACCATATCCTGCTCCGGATCGTAGGGCACCGTCCAGATATGCCAACTCCACAACAGGTTGCCCGCCGCATCATAAGCACCGATCAACCCGTTGCCTCGTTTGATTTCATCCGTGCGGTCGGCATCGGCTCCCACATAAAACGAAATCCGATTATCCTCATCGAGATCGACGTATTGCAATAGTTTGCCGGCACTCTGCCATATCACACCGACGCTTACAGGTTGCACATCGGATCCGTCGGCCCGCATTGGAACGAACGTATAATGCGTCTCTTTCTCGCTGGCAATAAAGCTGTTGGCCGGGCCTTGCAAGATTTTTTCACCGGCAATCCCGACAAACAGCGAAGCGCTCACGGAGCGATTGGACGAAGAATACCCGGCAAGGGTAATCGTTCCGGATGAAGCAACCGACTCATCGGCAGACTGCTCCGGTACGGTAATTATCACCGACCGATTCTCGGCATCCAGCACCACATTGTCATCGCTCCAGCCTTGGGGTTTAGCTGAAACATAGAGCCGCTCGACCCCACGCGCCGAGAATAAGACCGTTTTTTGCGCTCCCGCGCCAGAAAAATAGACCGAAGGTACATCGAATGACAACACAGCATTATCGGCGTCATCATCGCTACACGACGCAAACATCGGTACTACGAATACCATGAGGAACATCCATCTTGCCAAGCCTTTCCTATCTTTCATAATTCACGTTGTTCGAAAATTTATTCTTCGGCAAAGATAGCACAAGCCGCACGCAGAAACAAATTTATCGTTTCCTATTTTCCATTCGACACTGCCGAGCCATCCGGCTGGAACAATTCTTGCCACCGCTGAACGAACGGAACAGAATGACGAATAGTATGCAACACCCGAAAAATAAGATTAACGACGCGCCGATTCACATCACCGTCACCGAACAAGGTCCCTATTTGGTCTACGGTTGTCCGCCTTTGGCAATGCAATATATCATGCCCGACGACAATAACGAAAGCTGGTATTTCCAAGCCGGTCGTTCGTTCTCCACCAAAACGGATCCCACAGCACTCTGCCGATGCGGCTCCTCGAAGCGCCATCCGTACTGCGACGGCAGCCATGCCAATACCGACTGGAATCCGCAACTCACCGCTTCACCCGAAATCCGGTCGGATGAAGTGGAAACAGTCGAAGGCGCGACCCTCGATTTGTTGGATAACAGCAAATTCTGCGTTTTTGCCCGATTCTGCCATCCGGGCGGCGATACGTGGGATCTGACCGAGCATTCCGATGCGCCGGATTCCCGCCAGTTAGCCATACGGGAGGCCTCGATGTGCCCGAGCGGACGGCTGACCGCCCGCGACCGTAAAACCCGACAACCGTTCGAATTCCATTTCGAGCCCAGTCTCGGATTGATCGAAGACAACGCTATCGGTTCCAGCGGCGGACTTTGGGTACGAGGCGGCATTCCCATCCAGCGCGCAACGGGAGAAACCTACGCGATACGCAACAGGGTGGTGCTTTGTCGGTGCGGGCAATCGTCCAACAAACCCTATTGCGACGGCACGCATGCGTCCGTCAAGTGGCGCGACAAAATCGAATGCGTGCCGGATGGCGAAACGCTGCCGGAAAAAGTCTACTGAACGATATGCGCACCAGCAACGGCACAAAAAATCCTTGCAAGAACATCTCCTGCAAGGATTGAAAGAAGCGAAGAGATACCATCGGACAATCCCCAAAGTATCCCCGCAATATAAAAGCTATTTCTTCTCGGGTTTGGCAATCGTCTCACGCATCGACGTATCGGCCATGATATTTTTCATCTTGTAATAGTCCATGATTCCGAGATTTCCGTTGCGGAATGCTTCGGCCATTGCCAGCGGCACCTCGGCCTCGGCCAAAATCACTTTCGCACGTGCATCCTGTGCTTTGGCCTTATTCTCCTGTTCGAGCGCCACAGCCATCGCACGGCGTTCCTCGGCCTTGGCCTGTGCGATATTTTTGTCAGCCTGCGCCTGATCCATCTGTAACTGGGCACCGATATTCTTGCCTACGTCGATATCGGCGATATCGATCGACAGAATCTCGAAAGCCGTTCCTGCATCGAGGCCTTTTTCCAATACGACGCGCGAAATCGAATCGGGATTTTCCAACACGATTTTATGCGTGGCAGCCGAACCGATGGACGACACGATACCTTCGCCGACACGCGCCAGAACGGTCTCCTCGCCAGCACCGCCGACCAATTGCTTGATATTCGCACGCACCGTTACACGCGCTTTGGCAATCAACTGAATACCGTCTTTGGCAACCGCAGCGACCGGCGGCGTATTGATGACCCGCGGATTCACGGACATCTGTACTGCTTCGAATACGTCACGGCCGGCCAAATCAATAGCCGTCGCCATCCGAAAATCGAGCAGGATACCGGCTTTTTGGGCCGATACCAACGCATGAACGACATTCGTCACATTACCACCCGCCAGATAATGTGCTTCCAACTCGTTGGGGTTGAGCGAAAGACCGGCTTTGGTGCTTTCGATCATCGACGAAACGATGGTCGAGGGCGGAACCTTACGCCAGCGCATCAGAATCAACTGCAACAGACTGATTCGCACACCGGAAACCAGTGCCGAAAACCACAATCCTACCGGAATGAAGTAGAAGACGAGCCATACGGCTACGAGCCCCACGAAAATCACCAATGCAAGAATTCCCTGATCCATAATTTATACTTTATAATTTATATGTTATTTTCGACTTTCCGAACTATCACGCTGAAATTCTCGAAACCGACCACTTCCACATCGCTCCGCGGATCGATATAGATATCCTGCGATTTGGCTTCGTAGATCCGGCCGTCAATCGAAATTTTCCCCATCGGCGAAAGACGCGAAACACTTGTTCCGCGAGCTCCGATTTGCAACTCCTTGTCCGGTTCGGGCATCGACGACGAATGGATTTCCTGCTTGAGCGAAAAACGCTGCCACGTCTTGGCGCGCAACGAAATGACGATCGCAATGCACGACAAAACGAGTATCGCAATGACCACGACTGCCCCCGTCAACGGACCATAATCGCGAAACGCCAGATAAATCGAACTGCCGTAACAAACCAACGACAACAAAGCACCGATGGATACCCCGGGCAACAAGACCAGTTCGGCTACCAGAAAGAGCAGACCGAAGAAAACAAGCAATACGATGTAAAACATAGCCACAACGACAGATTGAATGATGGTCTAAAGATAATCAAATATTTCGATTATTGTGCCATTTCGGCCACTTTTATCTCCAGATTGTCATCCGCTTTCCGAATAGCATCGATTATGGCATCGGTCAGCCCTCTATCGTAGAACAAACCCACCACGAACATATTCTGACCGACTTTAGAAACTTCGGCATCCTCGGCAATCGCCGCAATAGCAGCCCGAATCTTATCGGACAGAACTTCCGTATTCATGATTTCGATACGATACGATTTTGCGTGCACATCGGGTTGTTGCGAGAGATTATGCGCCATACCATGTATCCATACGACGATTTCCGGACGTTGGAATCCTTTCTCTTTCAGCAGAGCCTGTGCAGCCTCAGCTTCCGCAAGCGTAGCGAATCCTCCGGCATAATAGTTCCATTTTTTCGCGTCGTCGATCAGATAGGAGAGCGGATAAACGCCCTTGAACAAAGAGACCGGACGTTTCGAATTGAATGTACCGAGCAAAATCCGGTAAATCGTTCCACGCTCGTATATCCGGGACTCAGGTATAGGCTTTTGGGCTGTATATTTCGGTGTTTTCGAAAATTCAAGAGCTTCGTAGTCAACGAAAAAACGCTCGGTCATGTCGATTTTCGGCTTCCGGAAATCGATCGATTTCACCCGTTCGACCGCTTGCACAAGCGAATCTCGGGCCGAATCCATCCCCAATAACTGCGCAACGGAAATCTCATAGTCGAGTGCTGCACGCTTGCGGATGAAATAATCGGCCATTTCATCGGATACCGTCTTGTCGCGCAATTCGGCCAGTTGCAGCATCGCTTCCGAAAGCCGGGTCTCCTGCTCGGCTAACAGCGGGTCGTAACCGAATTTATCCAACACATAACCATATGCGTAGCTTTTGTTGTCGAAAACATAATTCCAAGCCGTCGCAAGCGAATCCGCCAACACACGGTTTGCATCTCTCAAAGCATGGAAGCGTGCATAAAGCGGCGTGGCCTCCTCCGACGTCGTAACTGCTTCATAAGAATGGGAGAGCATCGCCAACGTATCATAACCGGCAAAATAGCGATTGGCAAGTGCTTCGACTTGCGATTCCATCCGCTGTGCTTCCATCAGCGCGGCATAATCCGGTTCCGGCAAGTTCTCACGGAAATAGCGGTTATAAACCAGATTACGGACTTTTGGTCCTTCGGCAATGACTCTCTGCCCGTTATTCGTCTGCGGCGCCGTATCGCCCAACGAATCAGCCTGCTCCAACTGAGCCAATACCCACTCTTGTTCGAGAGCATTGATCCGGTCGACAAGACGCCCTTTGGCACTGCGCACCTCGAAAATCCGGTTTTCCAGACGCAGAATCTCTGCCGAAATGCGCTCCCGTTCCTCGGGATTCGTCCGCAGACGCGTCCGCAAATGCTCCACAGCCCACACGATGGAATCCTGACGAAGTTGCAAGAGTTTGTCAGCCTCCAACAATGCAATATATTGCCGATCGGACTCCAACCGCACAGGATGCGTTCCCGGCACCGGAGGCTGAGCATAAAGCCACCCCACAACCGGAAGCACCGAAACAACTGCCCATACCGCTCTGCGCAACACACGAATCATCTCCACCATTTTATGAAAAAGAGTTGTATCAAACCGAATATTTCCAAACGCCCGAACAACATCAACAGCGAATTGGACAGCTTGAATGCTGCCGGTAAAGCCGAAAAGTTGTTCATCGAGCCAACCTCGCCGAAACCGGGGCCCACATTGCCGATCGAAGCGATCGAACCCGAAAAGCTGGTCATCAAATCGATACCGAGCATCGTCCCGAAAACGGTGCCGACCAGAATCAACAACAGATAGGTAACAATGAAGACCGTCACCGAATGCAACGACTCCGTATCCTGTATCGCTCCGTCCAAACGGATACGGATGATGGCATTGGGGTGTTGTTGCTGGCTCAATCGGGCCCGAATCATTTTCAACGACAGAATGAGTCGATTGATCTTCAGACCGCCCGTCGTCGACCCCGCACAAGCGCAAACCAACGAACCGAAAAGCAGAATGACAATAGCGAACGACGTCCATTGATTAGTGTCGGCCGTTGCAAATCCGGTCGTCGTCATCAACGAAACGAACTGGAACAGTCCGCCACGAAATGCAGTGAAGAAAGTAGGGTATAGATCTGCGGCAAAAACGCTTACGGTTATCAGAAGTCCGCCGAGAAGCAACATGCCGAAATACCACCGAGCCACTTCGGAGCGGAACAAATTGTTCCGTTTACCGGTCACCGTAGCGAAAATCAATCCGAAATGAACACCTGCCATCATCATCGAGAAAATAAGCACCCAATCGATGGCCGGACTATTGAAATAGGCGATAGAGGCGTTTTTCGTTGAGAAGCCGCTCGTCGCGCAGACCGACATGGCATGACACAAGGCGTCGAACCAGTTCATGCCTGCCAATTTGAGTAACAGCATGGAGATTATCATCAGTCCGACATAAACCGCCAACAGAATCCGCACAATGACCTGCGTGCGGTAACGGTAATTGTCTTTCGCCAACGTCGAAAGCTCCACATTGGTCAGAGTCAGTTTATTCCGGCCCATCGAAGGCAGGATCACGAGTGCGAACATCACGACACCGATACCGCCGATCCAAGTCGTCGACATGCGCCAAAAAAGCATTCCGCGCGGCAGGGATTCGATATCGTTCAGCACGGTCGCACCCGTAGTAGTGAACCCCGAAACACTTTCGAACCATGCGTTTATCACCGAGAACTCACCGCCCCAAATCAGATAGGGGAACGAACCGACGACGCACGCCAGCAGCCAAGCCCCGACGACAATGCAGAATCCCTCCTTGGTCGTCAGTTGTTCCTGCCGCTCAACGAAAATCAACGGAAAAATACCCAGCAATGTCGTCAACAATGCCGAAAGCAGCAACGGATAGAATGCCGAGTCCATACCGTTGAAGTAGGAGATTCCCGCCGACAACAACATGAACGTCGCAATGAAAAGCATCACGACTCCGATATAACGCAAAACGACATCCAACCGCATTTCCATCAGAATTTAGGCTGCTTGGTCATAGAAATCAAGGTATCGATCCGTTCTTTCAGTTCCAGCACCTCGTCTTTCAGTTGTCCTTTCACGGCAAACGGAATGTGGAACGTCAGAAAATCGTCCAATCCTTTGTTCATCCGTACGATGGGGTGGACGCAATAAATCGACATGAAATAATAGAGCATCAAGACGATGGCAATCATCACGACCAGCGAAATGAGCACCGGCGTAACGGCCCTGTAAGCATTTTTGCGCATCTGATCCGCACGCGGAGCCAACGAGCTCTGCGTCGAGGTCATATAAGCCTTGATGGCGGAGGTCACCCGTGTGTGGAGTGCTTCGTATTCGTTGTTATACCACTTGCTGCCCGCCTCGGGGGCATTCGCATCGTGTTCGTTTTCGCCGAAAGCCAGATAGGAATCGACCAGCAGCCGCAAATCCGTCGTAGCGAAAGCCAACGAATCGAGAAACGATTTATCGACCGCCTCCTGCTGTGCGACCAGCAACGTATTCTCCAATCGCGTCATACAAGCCCGACAAAGACTGTCGTAGCTCTGGTCGCCGAAAACCGAAAGATGGATCAACGCCACATTCTGCTCGTGCGCAGCATCGAGCATCTGCTTCGCCAGCGAAATATTCCGTTGGTTGGCTTCGAGTATATCGCCCGTATCGCGGCTCAGATGGCTCAATTCCAAAAACGACACCATGCCTGAAAAAAAGAGCAGGCAAACGATACTCAAAAAGCCGACGGTCACCCTTTTACGCAGACCTGTCATTGTACAATTCCATTAAAAAAATCTTATTTTCAGCCGCAACGAAAAACCGAACGGATATTCCGTTCCCGATGCGCATGCAAATATACGCATTTTAGTCGATGATTTCTCCCGCCAAGTCGTGAAATTCATCCATCGCACCGAGTTTCACGCGGCAAATCGTATTGATTCGTGAGCGGTCGTAGGGAGCTTTCACACGGCGATAATTGCCCGTATATCCGAACATCATGCCGTTCCGGCGCGTACTTTCGAACAGCACCGTATCCTCCGTACCGACCGCCGATGCACAGAACGTACCGTGTAGTCGGTCACAAAGCGCTTCGAGCTCCTCGACCCGACGAGTCGCCACGGACGGCTGCACCTTGTCGGGCAAATCGACCGCCGGAGTTCCGGGACGTTCAGAGAACGGAAAGATATGCAGAAAAGCGGGATGCAATTCCTCCAAAAAACGATAAGTAGTGCGGAAATCCTCATCCGTCTCGCCCGGAAATCCCACGATCACATCAATACCGATAAAAGCATCGGGCATCGCACGCCGCACCGCCTCGATGCGATCGGCGAACCGGGCCGTCGTATAACGCCGGCGCATCAACCCGAGAATCCGGTCGGACCCGCTTTGAATCGGGATATGGAAATGATGCTGGAACTTGGACGATGCCGCACAGAATGCAATGATTTCGTCCGTCAGCAAATTCGGTTCGATGGAGGAAATCCGGTAGCGTTCGATACCTTCCACACCATCGAGTGCCCGCAGCAAGTCGATGAACCGTTCACCCGTCGTACGCCCGAAATCGCCCGTATTCACGCCCGTGAGAACGATTTCTTTCTGTCCCGCGGCTGCAATCTTGCGAGCCTCGTCCAAAATGTCGGCAATGGGCATGTTACGGCTCGCACCGCGCGCATAATGGATGGTGCAATAGGCACAGCAGTAGTCGCATCCGTCCTGCACTTTCAAGAAAGCCCGCGTCCGGTCGCCGCTCGAAAAAGCCGCGAAAAATGAAGTCAGTTCATCTGTCTCGCAACTGTATACCTGCGTCCGCCCCTTGCCCGAAAGTTCGCACACGCGCCGATATAGATCACCCTTGTCATTGTTGCTCAGCACAAGATCGACACCCTCGATTGCAGCAATTTCCTGCGGTTTGAGTTGGGCATAACACCCCGTTACGGCGATAATAGCCTGCGGATTGCGTCGATGCAGTTTGCGGATGAGATTCCGGCATTTCTTGTCGGCATGCTCCGTGACCGAACAGCTGTTGATGACACAGATGTCGGCAGAAACATCGGCGGCGACCCGTTCGAATCCGCCCTCCTCGAACTGACGGGCGAGCGTCGAACTCTCCGAAAAATTGAGTTTGCAGCCGAGCGTATGAAAACTGACTTTGCGGGAAGACATGGCATTCGTTGAGTTGAATTCGCTTGCGAATTTACGCATTTTTTGGAACACCCGCCAAAAAAACGTAAATTTGCGGGCTTTACCGAAACGGATGATGGGATTTTTCAGCGACTTGTTCCAATACGGCTATCTGACCAATGCTTTCGCCGCCTGTATACTGTCGGGCATCACCTGCGGAATCATCGGCACGTATGTCGTCTGTCGGCGTATGGTTTTCTTGGCCGGAGGAATCACCCATGCTTCGTTCGGCGGATTGGGAATCGCTTTCTACCTCGGCACCAATCCCATCGGCGGAGCCATGTTGTTCGCCATTCTCTCGGCACTCGGCATCGAATGGGCCGGAAGCAGCGGACGTATCCGTGAAGATTCCGCCATCGGCATTATCTGGTCGGTCGGCATGGCCATCGGCGCGTTGTTCATGAATCTGCGTCCCGGGTACACTTCAGGAGACTTGTCGGCCTATCTTTTCGGCAGCATCATCACCGTAACCCGAAGCGATGTCTTCGCGCTTGCGGGACTGACGCTTACGATTCTCGCCGGTGCACTGTTATGGCTGCGGCCGGTGATGTACGTCGCATTCGATCGCGACTTCGCCCGCAGCCGCGGCATTCCGACCCGTATCATCTCCTATCTGATGGCCGTGCTGATCGCCGTGACGATTGTACTCTCCATCCGCATCATGGGCATCGTACTGCTTATTTCACTCTTGACGATGCCCGTCGTCATCGTCAATACACTCTCGCGTTCCTATCGCATACTTGCCGTCGGAGCACCCGTCGTTGCCGTCGCAGGGAACGTCGCCGGACTGGCCGCCAGTTACGATTTCGAAGTGCCGCCCGGCGCCGCCATCATATTTATTCTGACCGTTGCACTTATTTTGGTAAAACTGTTAACTTTGCCGAAAATAACGCTCGGCCGAAAACCGAAACTGCCGCATGAAAACCATTCATAAATTCGTTCTGAAAGCCTATCTCGGCCCGATGATCCTCACGTTCTTCATTGTGATGTTCGTCCTGCTGATGAACTTCGTGTGGCGTTACATCGACGAACTGGTCGGCAAGGGTCTGAGCACCGGCATCATCATCGAATTATTCACCTATGCGATGGCCAACATGATTCCGATGGGATTGCCGTTGGCCATGTTGCTGGCCGCCATCATGACGATGGGCAACTTGGGCGAAAATTATGAACTGCTGGCCATGAAATCGGCCGGCATGTCGCTGCTACAGATTACGAAGCCGTTAATTATTCTCACGGCGTTCATCGCCGTGGGTAGTTTCTTCATCACGAACAACCTCGTACCCTACGCCAACCGGAAGATGTTCAGCATCATCTTCGACATCCGACAGCAGAAACAGGCACTCGAATTCCAGGACGGGCTCTTTTTCAACGGTATCGAGAATATGTCCATCCGTGTCGAACGACAGGATCCCGGCACCAATCTGCTGCACGACGTGTTGATTTACGACAACCGCGCCGTCAACGGCAATATGAACACCGTCGTCGCCGATTCGGGTTACATCCGCCTGTCCGACGACAAACGTTATCTGCACGTGATCCTGTACAACGGCGAGACCTACGAACAGACCCGCAACAGCCAATGGTTCAACAAAAGTGCATTGCGGCACCACCGGTTCGACGTGCAGGAGCAGAAAATCGCGATGGACGGTTTTGCGATGGGCCGCACCGATGCCAACCTCTTTTCGAACAGCCAGACGAAGAATATCAATGAATTGCAACAGGACATCGATTCGCTGGAACGGACGGTGAACGCATCGACGACCCGTTCCTACGAACCGTTGCTGAAAGAGCAGCTTTTCGTCCGAGACAATTCGGTGCTGCCGATGCCCGACAGCCTGCGTTTCGACAAAAGCAACTTCCGCAACGCTTTGATAACGGATTCGCTCATCCATCTGCCGATTCGCGAGAAGAACCGCATCTGGAATCAAGCTCGAATACTGGCGAAAAACTCTCGCAACATGTTCGCTTTCGACGAATCGGCATCGAAGGAGTCGCTAAACCAACTCTACCGCAGCAAAGTGGAATGGCACAAGAAGATTTCGCTGCCGGTCTCCATCATGATTTTTTTCCTCATCGGCGCACCGTTGGGGGCCATCATCCGCAAAGGCGGTTTGGGGCTTCCGGTCGTGGTTTCGGTAATTTTCTTCGTCATTTACTACATGATCAGCCTTTCGGGCGAAAAATTCGCAAAAGAGGGTACGTGGAATGCGGTTTACGGGATGTGGCTGTCGACCATCGTGCTAACGCCCATCGCCGCATACCTCACCTACAAAGCAACCAACGATTCGGCATTGCTCGATACCGACTGGTATATCGGAAAAATCAAGACACTGCGCGAAAAGATCGAACCGCGCATCGCGAAATTATGGCATGCAATCAAAAACAAACGTCATGGCAAAAGAGACGGTATTGAATAGTGTGGAGGAGGTCATCGAGGACTTCCGGAATGGGAAAATCGTCATCGTCGTCGACGATGAGGATCGCGAAAATGAAGGGGATTTCATCGTCGCCGCCGAAAAGATAACGCCCGAAATCGTCAATTTCATGCTCAAAGAGGGGAGAGGCGTACTTTGCGCACCTCTTTCGGAAGAACGCTGCGAAGCATTGGAACTCAACATGATGGAGGAAAACAACACATCGTTGTTAGGCACTCCGTTCACCGTCACGGTCGACCTGCTGGGCCACGACTGTACGACGGGCGTATCCATCCACGACCGCGCCGCAACTATCCGTGCGCTCGCCGACCCTTCGATCCGTCCGGCCGATCTGGGACGTCCGGGGCACATCAATCCGTTGCGTGCCCGTCAGAAAGGCGTCCTGCGCCGCCCTGGGCATACCGAAGCAGCGGTAGATCTGGCTCGTCTCGCCGGATTGCAACCCGCCGGAGCACTCATCGAAATCATGAATCCCGACGGCACGATGGCCCGTCTGCCGCAGCTGGTCGAAATCGCCCGCAAGTTCGATCTGAAAATCATCTCCATCGCCTCGCTTATCGCCTATCGACTCCGAGAAGAATCGATCGTCGAACGGGGTGAAACGGCCGATATGCCGACCCAATGGGGCCACTTTAGAATCACGGCTTTCCGCCAGAAAAGCAACGGACTGGAACACATGGCCATCACGAAAGGTGAATGGACGGAGGACGAACCGGTGTTGATTCGGGTGCATTCGTCGTGTGCCACGGGCGATATTCTCGGTTCGTGCCGTTGCGATTGCGGCTCGCAGCTCCACGAAGCGATGCAGATGATCGAGAAAGAGGGCAAAGGCGCCGTTGTCTATCTCAACCAAGAGGGGCGCGGCATTGGGCTGTTCAATAAAATCCGCGCCTACAAATTACAGGAGGAAGGGCTTGATACGGTCGATGCGAATATCGAATTGGGTTTCCGACCCGACGAACGCGACTACGGCGTCGGTGCGAGCATCATTCGCGAATTAGGCATCAAGCGGATGCGTCTGATGACCAACAATCCGTTGAAACGCGCAGGATTGGAGGGTTACGGCCTGAGCATCGAGGAGATCGTACCCATCGTCATCGCGCCCAATCCCTACAATCTCCACTACCTCGAAACCAAAGAGGAGCGCATGGATCACAAGTTGGGATTGCACAAACACGAACAATAAATCAATGGAAATCGCACACATCGCACTTTGGACCAATCGGTTGGAAGAGCTCAGAGATTTCTATACCCGCTATTTCAACGGACGGAGCAATGAAAAGTACGTCAATCCGAACAAGGGATTCGAATCGTATTTCATCCGGTTCGACGACGGTTGCGCTTTGGAGTTGATGTGTTGCAAGGATATTCAACCTCGCACACCGGAAGCACGAACAGGATTTTGCCACATGGCATTCGGATGTGCGAATCGCGAAGCGGTTCTTGTACAGACCGAACGCTTGCGAACGGATGGCTATCGCGTCATCAGCGAACCTCGAATGACCGGAGACGGCTATTTCGAAAGCGTGATCGAAGACCCCGACGGCAATCCGATAGAACTCACATGGAAATCCGAATGATGAACGCCAAAGATTTACGCATCGTATTCATGGGTACGCCCGAATTCGCCGTACCCTCGCTTCGGGCGTTAGTCGACAGCGGCTACCACGTCGTCGCAGTCGTCACAGCCCCCGACAAACCGGCCGGCCGCGGTCAGCAACTGCACAAAAGCGACGTAAAAATCGCAGCCGAGGAGTTGGGATTACCGATACTTCAACCCGAAAAACTCAAAGCACCGGAGTTCATCGAAGCCATGCGGGAATTACAGCCCGATTTGAGCATTGTCATCGCATTCCGGATGCTTCCGGAGGTGATTTGGGCCATGCCGCGATTAGGTACGTTTAACCTGCACGCTTCACTACTGCCCCAATACCGCGGAGCGGCCCCCATCAACTGGGCCATTATAAACGGCGAAACCGAAACGGGCATCACGACGTTCCTGCTCAATCACGAAATCGACAAGGGGGCTATCCTCGGACAAACCCGTGTCCCAATCGCCCCCGAGGACAACATAGGCACGCTTTACGACCGCTTGATGCACCTCGGCCCGTCGCTCGTGCTGGAGACAGTAGAACGCCTTGCGACAGGCGACGTCCAACCGATGAAACAAGAGGGTATCGACGAATCCGTACTCAAACCGGCACCCAAGATTTTCAAGGACGATTGTCGCATCGACTGGAGTTGGAACGGCAAACGCATCGTCGATTTCATTCGCGGGCTTTCGCCTTATCCGGCAGCATGGAGCCCGATGTTCCGCGACGGACAAGCGGTCAATACGGCTAAGATTTTTGCGGCCCGATTCGACACAAGTCTTCCAGCGGCAGCTTCGGGAACCGTTGCAACCGACTGGCGCGAAGAGTTATCCGTAGCCTGTGCCGACGGATGGATACAAATTCTAGAAATTCAGTTTGCCGGCAAACGCCGCATGACAGTACACGACTTGTTGTTGGGCTTCCGTGACATCGACGCTTACCGATTTGGCGAGTAGCCGCCGCGACACACTTTTCTATCCAAATCGCCCCTGCCTGCAATTTTGCAAACAGGAGCGATTTTGCTATGTGACTGGTTGTTACGCTTCGACTGGCTGCTGCCGTTCGGTTTTCACCTCGGGTAGCGGCTTCGTGCAGAAGTACCATTCGTAGCATTTCATCCCGTCGGTCGATTGCTCCGTGCCATCATAGGTCGTCGGCGCAGGAACCACGATATCCTCGCCGGGCCGCCAATCCGCAGGCAATGCCACCTTATATTTGTCGACCGTCTGCAAACCGACCAACACGCGTTTCAACTCATCGAAATTGCGACCCAACTGCGCCGGATAGCAGATGATCGCCCGCACCGTAGCTGTCGGATCAATGAAAAAGACCGATCGTACAGCCGTCGTCGTGCTGGCTCCGGGCTGAATCATCCCGTATTTGCGGGCCACCTCCATCGACATGTCGGCAATCAACGGGAAATTCAGCTCGACCTTTTTATGTCCTTTGTATTCGATTCGGTCGTGAATCGACCGCAGCCACGCGATGTGGCTGGAGAGTGTGCCGACCGAAAGTCCGACCAATCGGCAACCGAGCGCCTCGAACTCCTGTTGCATCGCCCCGAAAAGGACGAATTCCGACGTGCATATCGCCGTAAAATCAGACGGGTGGCTGAACAGAATCACCCATTTCCCTTTGAAATCCTGCGGGAAACGAATCTTTCCCTGCGTCGTTTCGGCCTCGAAAGCCGGAGCCTTATCGCCGATGAGCGGCATCGCGCATGTTTTATTTTCCATAAATCAGTAACGTTTGTTTCGTTATCCGGTCTTGCAAATACGATGCCTCGGGCCGGAAAGATCATACAAAACGAATGTTTGTGGTATGCTATTTGCCGACTGAATCGACAAACCAAAATCCACATGTTATGAAAACGTACAACAACGACGACAAAGAGGCGAAAACCGGCACCGGTCACAACGCCAAATCAGCCGCCTCAAAAAAGAGCGACAACTACAAAACGACCGACGATACGGTAAAGAGCAAAACCACGGCAAAAGCCAAAACAGCCGCCGGTATGAAATCGACTGCATCAGCCAAAAAGAAAAGCCAATATACCGGCGATGCACAATCGGATTTCCACACCTTTTTCGTTGACGAACTCAAAGACATCTACTGGGCTGAATTGCATCTGAAAAAGGGGCTGCTAAAGATGTGCAAGGCCTCCACTACGGAGCAATTATCGGCTGCATTCAACAAACACTACAACGAAGGTGACCAACAGATCGCTGAATTGGAAACCATATTTTCGTTGTTGGGCGAGAAGCCCGAAGCCAAAAAATGCGATGCCATGGCCGGGCTGTTGAAAGAGGCCGAATCAATCATTTCCGACACGAAGCGCAACAGTTTCGTACGGGATGCAGGGTTGATTCTGGCAGCGCAGAAAGTCGAGCACTACGAAATCGCGACCTACGGTACACTGTGTGCTTTGGCAGAATATCTGCCCGAAAAGAAAGTCCGGAAAATGTTGGAGAAGATATTGGCCGGAGAGAAAAAGACCGACGTCGCCCTGACGAAACTGGCCGAACAGTATGTCAACGAGTGCGCAGCCGTAGAGTAATCCACTCCGGCACGAAGACCGATTCGCTCCCGCCGTGTGAATTGCATGGCAGGAGCGAATTTTATTTCAGACAGTTATCGCGGAGGGCACAATCAGCAGCTAACCGAAATTATCTGTGCAAAAATGCTTATATTTGCGACTGAAACGTTAATATCATCTGCCTATGAAGAAATAACGATCAGACTTTCGATTTTCACCCCGTGCCGTCCACATACTAAAAACGCCGGCACAAACATATAAAAAGCGTTAGCTTTATTTCTTGCTTTTCGAAACTTCGACAATTTCAAAAGTACGTCAAGAGTAAAGTGTGAACGCTCACGTTTCTACGTGGGCTTTACTCATTATTTGGCGTACAGGTAGTCGAAGACCTCGAAAAGCAGATAAAAAGTTCAGCCTACGTTTTTTATGTGCTTGATTAAACTAACAAACTTAAGCTATCAAAAAATGAAACGTATCGGATTTATTTTATTTGCTGCTATTTCCATGAGTTCTTGTGCAACCATTTTCTGCGGCTCAAAAACAAAAGTAACTTTCAACAGCGACATTTCTGAAAAAGCGACGCTGACGATCGACGGAAGGAAACACACAAATGTAACATTCCCATATACAACCAAGATCAAACGCGGATTCGATGAAACAGTCGTAAAAGCTGAAGCTCCGTCCTATGAAACAGCGACTATTATCATCGACAAAAATTTCAATGCCGTAGCAGTCCTGAACCTATTGGACATACTCGGGTGGGGTATCGACGCTGCAACCGGAGCAATGATGAAACCCGAATTCAAATTCTATGACATCGATTTCCAACCGAAAGAAAATACATCTGCAAAATAAACGAAAAGGGCCCGACTGGAAAAGTCGGGCCCTTTTCATGCTATCAACAATTACCGGATTTTTCGGATAATCTCGCCTCCATGCTTGATAGCCTCCTCGTTGGCAGGCAACATCTTCCAAGCACGTTCAGGCAACGATTTCTTCAAACCGATCATCACATTCTCCATTGCGACGACGGGGCAAACTTTCAGATAACCGCCTAAAATCATCGTATTGAACAACTTGGCCTGTCCCATCTTGGCGCATTCGGCCGTAGCGTCGATGGCGTAAACCGAAATATCCGTCCGCACGGGATGCCGCGTGATGCCGTTCGTGTCGTAAATCAACACGCCGCCCGGCTTCACCATCGACTCGAATTTCTCCATCGACTGCTGGTTGAGAATGATCGCCGTATCGAACTCGTGCGCAATGGGCGACGAAATTTTGCGGTCGGAGAGAATGACCGTCACATTGGCCGTACCGCCACGCATCTCAGGCCCATATGAGGGCATCCACGTCACTTCATAATCCTGCATCACGCCAGAATAAGCCAATATCTTCCCCATCGAAAGGACACCCTGTCCTCCGAATCCTGCTATAATCAACGTCTCTTTCATCGTGTCGGATCCAATTTTTCGTCTTTGATATCGCCCAGCGGATAGTAGGGCAGCATGTTCTGCTCCATCCATTCGTTCGCTGCCACGGGCGAGAGCTTCCAGCCGCTGTTACAGGTCGAAACGACCTCCACCAGCGAAAATCCCTGTCCGTCCATCGCATGCTGGAATGCCTTTTTGATAGCCGCCTTGCATTTGCGCACGTTGGCCGGTTTGTGCACGCTCTGCCGCGTGATATAGGTCGCACCGTCCAAATGAGCCATCATCTCGGCAATTTTGTAAGGATAACCGTTCAGCCGCGGGTCACGACCATACGGCGTCGTCGCCGTCTTCATACCCAGCAGGGTGGTAGGGGCCATCTGACCGCCGGTCATGCCGTAAATCGCATTGTTGATGTAAATCGCCACGACATTCTCGCCGCGGGCTGCTGCATGAATGGATTCGGCCGTACCGATAGCCGACAGGTCGCCGTCGCCTTGGTAGGTGAAAACCATCCGGTCGGGATTGAGTCGTTTGGCCGCCGTAGCGACCGCCAAAGCACGGCCATGAGCCGCTTCGACCCAGTCGATGTCGATGTAATTGTAGGCGAAAACCGAACATCCTACGGGCGAAACACCGATCGTCCGGTCTGCAAGTCCCAATTCGTCGATGACCTCGGCGACCAGTTTATGCACCGTGCCATGACTACAGCCCGGACAATAGTGCATCGTATTATCCAAAATCAAACGCGGTTTCGCGTAGACTTTGTTCTCCTCCTTTATCTCAACCTCTGCCATAGCCGTTACTTTTTAATCAGTTTTTCTTTGAGTGCCGCAAGCACCTCGTCGGGGTTGAACAACATACCGCCCTGACGTCCGTAGTGCTCTACGGGCGCTTTTCCATTGACAGCCAAACGGACATCCTCGACCATCTGACCAGCATTCAGTTCAGCAGAGAGAAAACCTTTCACGCCACGAGCCGCCAAATCGGCGAGTTGCTTTTTCGGGAACGGATACAGAGTGATGGGGCGCAACAGACCGACACGCAACCCCTCGGCACGGGCCATTTCGACCGTCGCCGAACAGATGCGGGCCGACGAACCGAACGCCACGATGACATAATCCGCATCGTCGCATTCAATGGCCTCATAACGAACTTCATTCTTCTCCAGCGTCCGATATTTCGCCTGCAACCGTTGATTGATGATTTCCATTTTCTCCGATTGCAATTCGAGCGATGTCACGATATTGCGTTTACGGTCGTCGGTCTTGCCGAATGCAGCCCATGCACGGGCCTCAGCTCGAGTTTCGTCGTCGGTTCGACGCGGACGCTGCAGAGCCAGCACGACCTTTTCCATCATCTGACCGATAGCGCCGTCCGCCAGAATCATGGCGGGATTGCGATATTTGAATGCCAAATCGAATGCTTCGGCCACATGATCGTGCATCTCTTGCACAGAATTCGGAGCCAAGACGATCAAATGGAAATCGCCATGACCGCCTCCCTTTGTCGCTTGGAAATAATCGCCCTGCGACGGTTGGATAGTACCCAAGCCCGGGCCGCCGCGCTGGCAGTTGATAATCAGGCAGGGGAGTTCAGCACCGGCCAGATAACTCAACCCCTCGGACATCAACGAGATGCCGGGGCTCGACGATGAAGTCATCACACGCTTGCCGGTGGCGGCACCGCCATACAGCATATTGATGGAAGACACCTCTGATTCGGCCTGCAAGACGACCATACCGGTGGTCTCCCACGGTTTGAGCTCCATCAACGTCTCCATCACCTCCGACTGGGGCGTGATGGGATAACCGAAATAGCCGTCGCAACCGTAGCGAATCGCCGCATGGGCAATCACTTCGTTGCCTTTCATCAACTTCACCTCTTTCTCTGCCATAAGTCTATTCGATTTTTTGACGGTAAACCGTAATGCAACTGTCGGGACAAATCACGCCGCACGAAGCGCACCCCGTGCAGGCTTCAGGATGGGCCATCCGCACGACGGGATACCCCTTGCCATTCACTTCGGACGACAAAGCGAGCACGTCGCACGGACACGAAGCCACACAAACTCCGCAACCCTTACACCGTTCGTTGTCGACGACGATAGAACCTTTGATTTTTGCCATAACGTCCTGATTGATATATTTCAGGACAAATATAGGATTTTTTCGGAAGAAAAGCAAACTTTCTCCACCATTCCGAAGCGATTGTTTCTTCCGAAAATACGAAAAAATATCGTCCGACGGTTTTCGAAAAGCCGCAATAAAACCTCTGCCGCAAATATTTGCGGCAGAGGCTGAATAAATCACCGTCCGAACGGTTTTTCCGTCAAAACTAATCTTGCTCTGCGAAAGAGTGTATCACCACACCCGAACGGAGTTTCGGCTCGAACCATGTCGTCTTCGGCGGCATGATATTGCCCGTATCGGCGATGTCGATCAGTTGCTGCATCGAAACAGGGTAGAGCGCAAAAGCCACTTGCATCTCCCCGCTATCCACACGCTGTTTCAGTTCGCCCAGACCGCGAATGCCGCCCACGAAATCGATTCGTTTCGACGTGCGCAAATCTGTAATTCCCAAAACCTTGTCCAGCACATGCTCCGAAAGCACTGTAACATCCAGAACACCGATCGGGTCGTTGTCGTCATAAGTGCCCGACTTGGCCGTCAGGCTCCACCAGCGACCGTCGAAATACATCGCGAAATTGTGCAGCGCCAAGGGACGATACTCCGTCGCACCTTTCTCCTCAACGACGAAATGTTCTTTCAGCTGCTCCAAGAACTGTTCGGCAGTCAGACCGTTCAAATCGCGGACGACCCGATTGTAGTCGATGATGCGCAATTGGCTCGCGGGAAACGTAACAGCCAGAAAATAACAGTATTCCTCGTTACCGGTATGCTGCGGATTCTTCGCCTTGCATTCGGCACCCACACGCGCAGCAGCCGCCGTACGATGGTGTCCGTCAGCAACGTAAAGAGCCGGAATCGTTGCGAAAAGTTCCGTAATTCGGTCGTTGATCTTGCGGTCGCGAATCACCCACAATTTATGACCGAACCCATCGGCAGCCGTAAAATCGTATTCCGGTGCCTCTTTTGCGACCACACTGGCAACGATAGCATCGATTTCGGCATTGTCGGGATAAGCGAAGAACACCGGCTCGATGTTGGCCTGCTGGTTGCGCACATGAATCATGCGGTCTTCCTCCTTGTCGGGACGGGTCAACTCATGCTTCTTGATGGCCCCCGAAAGGTAGTCTTCGAAGTGGCAGCACATCGTCAGTCCGTACTGCGTACGGTCGTCCATCGTCTGCGCATAAATATAATAGCACTCCTCCGCATCCTGCCGGAGCCATCCTTTCTCGCGCCAACACCGGAAGTTATCGACCGCTTTGGCATACGTTTCCGACGCATGTTCATCGGCGATCGGCTCGAAGTCAATTTCGGGTTTGATGATATGCAGCAGTGAACGTTCCGTCGCTTCGGCTTTGGCCTCGACGGAGTTCAGCACATCGTAAGGACGCGACGCCACTTCGGAGGCGAACTCCTTCGGAGGGCGTATTCCGCGGAAAGGTTTGATGCGTACCATAACACTTTCGTCTATTTGTTTACTTGAAAACGAGTCACGCCCTCTTTGACGTAGGCGACGATCTGGTTTGCGGCAGCTAATCCCGCATTGATATTGGCTTCGGCCGTTTCGGCGCCCATTTTCTTGGCCGTAGCGAAAACCCGCTTGCCGAATTTTTCGTCCAATTCGGATTGAATGGCCGGAGCAATGTCGGTGATGTACTTCAAATCCTCACGGTCGGTCAACGCACGAAGCAGTCCTGCCTCGTCGATCACCTCCTTGCGGGCCGTGTTGACCAGTGTCGCGCCTTTAGGCATCGAGGTCAACAAATCATATCCGATGGAATCTTTCGTCTCGTCGGTCGCGGGAATATGGAGCGACAGATAGTCTGCCTGCCGATAAAGATCCTCAATCGAATCAACCTTTTCCGCACCATCGGCAGCAAACACCTGCGCATCCTTGACAAACGGATCGTAGGCAATCACACGCATTCCCATCGCCTTGCCTTTGCGGGCGACCAACTTGCCCACATTGCCGTAAGCATGGATGGCGAGCGTCTTGCCGCTCAACTCCGAGCCCGTGCCGGGCGTAAAGCCATTGCGGGCCATGTAAATCATCATGCCGAGCGCCAGTTCGGCCACCGCGTTCGAATTCTGACCGGGCGTATTCATCACCACGATGCCCCGGGCCGTCGCCGCAGCGAGGTCTACGTTATCGTAGCCGGCACCCGCACGAACGACGATACGGAGCTTTTTCGCCGCATCGATCACCTCAGCGGTCACTTTGTCGCTGCGGATAATCAACGCATCCGCATCGGCAACGGCCTCCAACAGTTGGGCCTTATCCGTATATTTTTCGAGCAGCGCCAGTTCGAATCCGGCACCTTCAATGATTCCGCGAATGCCGTCGACGGCCTTTTTCGCAAATGGTTTTTCGGTTGCTACGAGTATTTTCATGGTCTGTTTCAATGTTGTCGTCTCCTGTAATTCGGTCTGTTCCCACGCAACCACCTCGCCCGTCAAGGCGCTGTAAGCCGTAGGTATCTTGAATTGATAGGCCATACCACCGAGCTATTTGACGTGCAGATGCTCGAACTCCTGCATGCAGGCCACCAATGCCTCAACACTCTCTTTCGGCAGCGCATTGTAGCACGACGCACGGAATCCACCGACCAGACGGTGGCCCTTGATACCGACCATGCCGCGTTCTTTGGCAAATTCGAGGAACTCGGGAGCCAATTCCTCGTAACCCTCGGACATCACGAAGCAGATGTTCATCAGCGAACGGTCTTCCTCGACAGCCGTACCACGGAACAACGGGTTGCGATCGATTTCGGCATAGAGCAGCGCGGCTTTTTCCTTGTTACGGCGATGAATTTCCGGCACACCACCGATCGACTTCAGCCATTTGAGCGACTCGCACAACACGTAAATCGGGAATACGGGCGGCGTATTAAACATCGAACCGTTTTCGACATGCGTGCGGAACGACACCATCGTCGGCAGCTCGCGCACCTGCCGTTCGAGCATATCCTCGCGGATGATGGCGAACGTCACGCCCGCAGGAGCCAGATTCTTCTGCGCACCGCCGTAAATCATAGCGTATTTCGACACGTCGACCGGCCGCGAAAGAATATCCGACGACATGTCGGCGATGAGAGGCACGGGCGAGATCAAATCCTCGTGATATTCCGTACCATAGATCGTATTGTTCGTCGTAATATGCAGATAATCCAAATCACTCGGAACGGCGAATCCTTTGGGAATATAGGTGAAATTCTTGTCGTCCGACGAAGCAAGCGTCTCCACCTCGCCGTAGAACTTGGCTTCCTTGATGGCTTTCTTCGCCCAAACGCCCGTATTTACATAACCGGCTTTCTTACCAAGGAAATTGGCGGGCACCTCGTAGAACATCGTACTGGCGCCACCGCCAACGTAGAAAATCCGATAATTATCCGGAATATGCAACAATTCGCGGAAAAGCGCATCCGCATCAGCGAGAACGTTCTCGAAATCTTTGGTGCGATGCGAAATGGAGAGTAGCGACAATCCGCTGCCGTTGAAGTCGACGATAGCTTTCGCCGCCTGTTCGATCACCTCCTGCGGTAAAATGGCAGGTCCCGCATAGAAATTGTGTTTTTTCATACCCGTTCGGTTTATGGGATTCGACAATGATTTTTCTTTCTGTTATAAGAAGTAACACAAAGATAGAAAAAATATTCAGACTGAGCAATACCGACCCAAATTATTTCCCGACAGCCGTTTCCAGTCGCAATTTTCGCAGCGCACGAGGAAAGCGAATCGCCCGAAGGGACGCAAAAACGACAAATAACACAATGTACCCGTGCGATGCCGTGACATATTGAATAGTTTTTATTACTTTTGCGGGGCAAAACGGTCCGTTATCATGATAAAATCAATGACCGGCTTCGGAAAAGCCGAGGTTACGTTATCGAATAAGAAAATCACGGTCGAAATCCGATCGCTCAATTCCAAACAACTGGATCTCAACCTGCGATTGCCGGCCGTCTATCGGCAATCGGAATACGAAATCCGCAGTATCATCACACGAGCCCTCGAACGCGGCAAGGTCGATGCGTTCGTGACGGTCGAATCGCAGTCCGTCGAGACATCGGCCCGCATCAACCGCGACGCTTTCCGCGAATACCTGCGTCAGATGGGCGACGCGCTCGAATACGCCGGCCTCGAACCCAATTACAATACATTGGTACCCTGCATTCTGCGACTGCCCGACGTCGTGGCGACCGAAAACGAGACCATCTCCGACGAAGAACACGCCGCACTCCTCGCCGCTACGGAAAAGGCCGCTGCCGAACTGAATGAATTCCGCACACAGGAAGGCGCGACGCTGATCGCCGACCTGCTACGGCGCATCGATCTGATCGAAAGGTACAAAAACGAAGTGGTACCTTATGAGAAAGTCCGCACGGAGAACATCAAGGCACGCATTCTCGACAATCTGTCAAAACTCAACGTCGAGGTCGACCGCAACCGGTTGGAGCAGGAGATGATTTTCTACTTGGAAAAACTCGACATCACCGAAGAGAAAGTGCGGCTGACCAACCATTGCAATTATTTCCGCGAGGTGGCGGCATCCGAGGAGGGCGTAGGCCGCAAATTAGGTTTCATCGCGCAGGAACTGGGCCGCGAAATCAATACGATGGGCTCGAAAGCCAACGAAACGAACATCCAGATTCTGGTCGTCAAGATGAAAGACGAGTTAGAGAAAATCAAGGAACAGGTATTAAACATTCTGTAATGGGCAAGGTCGTCATCTTCTCCGCGCCGAGCGGTTCGGGCAAAACCACTATCGTCCGCGCCCTATTGGAACGTTACCCGCAACTCGAATTTTCCATTTCGGCCACCAGCCGTGCCCCGCGCGGTTGCGAACAGCACGGCAAAGACTACTATTTCTTCTCGCAGGAGGAATTCATGCAGGCTGTATCCGAAAACAAGTTCGTCGAGTGGGAGGAGGTTTACAAAGGCACCTGCTACGGAACCCTGCGCAGTGAAGTCGAACGCATCTGGGCCGACGGACACGTCATCGTTTTTGATGTCGACGTCATCGGAGGATTGAACCTCCGGCGTATTTTCGGCGATGATGCCTGCGCTGTCTTCATCATGCCGCCCTCCGTCGAAGAGCTGCGCCGCCGGCTCGAAAGCCGCGGCACCGACGCTCCGGAGGTCATCGACCGACGAGTCGCCAAAGCGGAGTTCGAACTGACCAAGGCACAAGGATTCGACCACATCGTACTCAACGATCGGCTCGACGAAGCAATCGAAGAAACGGCCTGCATTCTCGAAAACTTTATCGGCATCCAACGATGAAACGACGCATGATGCTCTACTTCGGGTCGTTCAATCCCGTCCACAAAGGCCACATCGCGTTGGCCGAGTGGGTCGTGAAGCACGATTTGTGCGATGAGGTGGCGCTTATCGTCTCGCCTCAGAATCCTCACAAGGACGCCGCGACGCTGGCGCCGGAACTGGAGCGTTTCGAGATGGCCGAAATCGCCTGCAAGGCGTCCGCCCATCCCGACCGCATCCGACCCTCGGTCATCGAAATCCTGCTGCCGAAGCCTTCGTACACCATCGACACACTGCGACACCTCACAGAGAACTACGGCAACGACATGGAGTTCTCCATTCTGATGGGCAGCGACCAGCTCGAACGTCTCGGCGGTTGGAAAGAATCCGATAAAATCCTCGAATATCCGATTTACGTCTATCCACGAGGCGGAGCGGTCATTCCCGCCGAATTAACCGATCGCATCACGTTGCTGAAAGATGCTCCGCTATTGGACATTTCCGCGACGGAAGTACGCCGTCGCATCGAGAGCGGAGAAGACACCGCCGATCTGTTGCATCCCGACGTAGCCACCCATATTCGTCAGAAAGATCTTTGGAGCCCGGCCTCGCATTTGGCAGTCGTCACGGCTCAACTGGCCGAGAGGCCCGACGACATCGGTCTGCTGCTCGAACACGGCAAGTTGCACTACCGGCTCAACGAATGGGGTGCGGCACTCAACGATTTCAACCGTATTCTGCAAATCGCCGCTGACCACGTCGAAGCCCGGCAATTCGTTGATATGATACAGGAAATACTCGCATTCCGTTACAAAGACATCTACAACCCCTGACAAAATAGCATGGAAAGATTGAAAATAGCCCTTTTGGCCGGAGGCGATTCGCCCGAACGGGAAATCGCCCTCCAAAGCGCCGCACAAATCGAGCAGGCGCTCGACCACGAAAAATACGACATCACGCTGATCGACCTACACCACCGCGACTGGCACAATACAGCGCCCGACGGCCGTCAATGGCAGGTCGACAAGAACGATTTTTCAATTACCGTCGACGGCGTGCACAAAGCATTCGACTACGCGTTGATCGTCATCCACGGCACACCGGGCGAGGACGGCCGACTGCAGGGCTACCTCGACATGATGGGGGTTCCCTATTCGTCATGTTCGATGGTTTCGTCGGTCGTAACGTTCGACAAAATCACGACCAAACGTACGCTGGTCGGACATGTCAACATGGCCCGCGAACGGTTCGTCCGCAAAGGCGAGCCCTGCGACGCTGAAGAAATCGTGCAAGAATTAGGATTGCCGCTTTTCGTCAAACCGAACGCCAACGGTTCATCGTTCGGCGTGACGAAAGTCCACACGGCAGAGGAATTGCCAGCTGCCATCGAAGCAGCTTTCGCCCAAGACGATGAAATCCTCATCGAGGAATGCATTACAGGGCGTGAAATCGGATGCGGGATCTTGATTGCCGGCGGCCGCGAGTACATCTTCCCCGAAACGGAAATCGTTCCGAAAAACGACTTCTTCGACTACGAGGCCAAATACACAGCCGGACGCTCCGAAGAAATCACCCCGGCCCGTATCTCGCCCGAAGTCCGCGCGGAACTCAACCGCATGACGCTCGATGCCTACAAAACGTGCCGTTGCAGCGGGGTAGTACGCGTCGACTTCATCATTACGCCCGAGGGCAAACCCTATTTCATCGAACTGAATTCCATCCCGGGCATGAGCCCCGGCAGCATCGTACCGAAGCAGGCCCGCGCCATGGGCATGTCGCTCGGTGAACTTTATGACTTGGTTATCGCCGACACCTGCCGCAAATGATCGAAATCGACGATAAAATCGTAAGCGCCGACCTCTTGCACGAGTGTTTCGCATGCGACCTTGCAGCGTGCAAGGGAGCCTGCTGCGTCGAAGGGAACGCCGGAGCTCCACTCGAAGCGGACGAAGTGGATGTGCTCGAACGCGAATACGAAGCCTACAAACCCTATCTGACGCCCGAGGGCATCGCGGCCATCGAACGTCAGGGATTCATGGTCATCGACGACGACGGCGACTACACAACACCGCTCATCGACAATGCCGAATGCGCCTATTCGTGCTGCGAGAACGGCATCACGTTCTGCGCCATCGAAAAGGCTTGGAAAGAAGGTCGAACAGCTTTTCGCAAACCCATTTCGTGCCACCTCTATCCGATACGGCTCGTCCGGTTCTCGAACGGAACCACGGGCCTCAACTACCATCGGTGGTCGGTATGCGAAACGGCCCGCACCTGCGGCAAACGGTTGGGCATACCGGTTTACAAAGCTTTGCGCGAACCGATCATCCGGCGTTTCGGCGAAGAGTTTTATCAAGCGCTCGAAGCCGCCGCAAACTATTTGCATACGAAATAAAACAATATGAACCGATTTATCCTTTCATTTCTTTTCGCAGTCGTACTGACGACGCCCACGGTGCACGGGCAGGCACCGGCACCCGAGAACGAACCGCTGGTCGCAGAGGCCGGCAAGGTCGAAGCGGAAATCGACGCTCACGCCGCCGATTCCATCGCCGCTCTCCGTCTGCGCCTCCAACGCAAACAGATTTTGTCGAATGCCGACACGAACGATCTGACGATCATCGACACCCTCGACTCGGGCAATGCCGCCCTGCGGGTGATTCTTTACAGCAACAACACGTGGAAATACATCCTTGACCGCGAGGTAGCCAAAGACAGTACGATTTTCGAGAAATACTGGAGCACGACAACTCTCTTTCCTTATCGAGAGGTCGATATGGACGAGTTGCCGCAATCGGTCGTCATCACGCTGCTCGATTCCGTAACGAGTTACCATTGCCCCTATCAGGGAAGCATCCACCCGAACGGAAAATTCGGACCTCGGCGTCGCCGTCAGCATCAGGGAATCGACCTGCCGCTGAAAACCGGTGACCCGATCTACGCCACATTCAGCGGTCGTGTACGCATATCGCAGTATAATTACGGAGGTTACGGCAACTTGGTCATCATCCGCCACGACAATGGGCTGGAGACTTATTACGGCCACCTCGCAGAACGTCTGGTCGAGACGAACCAATGGGTCGAGGCGGGCCAAATCATCGGTCTGGGCGGATCGACAGGCCGTTCGACAGGCCCGCACCTGCACTTCGAAACCCGTTACTACGGCCATTCGTTCGACCCCGAGCGGTTGATCGACTTCAAAAACGGCATTCTTTGCCGCGAAACATTCCTGCTCAAAAAATCGTTCTTCAGCATCTATTCGAATGCGGGGCAGGATTTCGACGACGAAATCGCCAACGAAGAGATGGACAAAAAAGAGGTCGTCGAACAAGCCGCCCGTCGCTACCACACGATTCGCAAAGGGGAAACGTTGAGTACCTTGGCTCACAAATACGGAACGACGGTATCCAATCTTTGCCGGTTGAACGGCATCAAAGAGGCTGATGTCATCCGTTTCGGACAACAGATCCGTATAAAATAGACATCGCGCAGAGAGCGAATACTCTGCGCGAAGAATCCAACGGCAAGAAACCGGAAGCAGCCTGCTTTCAAAGCATGACTGCTTCCGGTTTCTGCGAATAGTCACGCTCACCGAAAATCAGCGAACCGACCCGCACCATCGTAGCGCCGCATTCCACAGCATAGCCATAGTCGTGCGACATTCCCATCGAGAGCGTATCAAACCGTCCACCGAAATGGGGCTGTAGCAGATCGAAACAACGTTTCAGTTCACCGAAATCGTGTCGGATCGTCCGTGCATCGGTCGTATTGGTCGCGATGCCCATCACACCGCGCACCCGAATATTGTTCATTCGGGCGAAAGGTGCCGAACGCACGTACTGCATCAGTTCGGTGAAATCCCAACCGGTTTTCGTATCTTCGGCAGCGACACGAATTTCCAGCAATATATCGATCGTGCGTCCGCACTTGGCCGCCTCGCGCTGAATGGCTTCGGCAAGGTGCGCGCTATCGACCGAATGAATCAACGCGACGAACGGTGCGATCAACTTGATTTTATTGGTTTGCAGATGGCCGATCATGTGCCACTCGATGTCTTTCGGCAAGGCCTTCTGTTTTTCGGCCAGTTCTTGCGGACGGCTTTCGCCGAAGATGCGCTGACCGGCATCGTATGCCGCACAAAGTGCCTCAACAGGATGCGTCTTCGAAACGGCGACGAGCGTCACGCTCTCGGGAAGGGTCGACCGTACGAGCGACAACTGACAAGCGACATTCATTTTCTGTTCGGTATTCATACGACAAATTTACGCAAAAATCCTGCAACAAAAAGCCGCCTGCCGACAAAACTTTTCCGAACGGCACCGGATTCCGTTTTTGGCGTTTCCGAATAGTTTGCTATCTTTATACCGCAAAACACACAAAGCATGAAAAAAGTCCGTTATTTCCTTATCGCTACTGCTGTGCTCGCTTATGGAACCGCATCGGCCTGCACCAACTTCATCGTAACCAAAGGTGCATCGACCGACGGTTCGATCATGGTCTCCTATGCTGCCGATTCGCACGCTCTGTACGGTGCGCTCTACCACACACCGGCCGGCCGATACAAAGCCGGCACGATGATGCCCGTCTACGAATGGGACACAGGACACTATCTGACCGACATTCCGCAGGTTGCCGAGACCTATTCGACCATCGGCAACATGAATGAACATTCGCTCATCATCGGAGAAACGACCTTCGGCGGCCGCGACGAACTGGCCGATCCGAACGGCAAAATGGACTACGGTTCATTGATTTACATCACGCTGCAACGGGCCTGCACGGCCCGTGAAGCGATCCGAACCATCGCCGAACTGGCTGATACCTACGGTTATGCCTCGTCGGGAGAATCGTTCTCCATCGCCGACACCGAAGAAGCGTGGATCATGGAGTTGATCGGCAAAGGCTATGCCGACGACGGAACTGGCGGCAATGCCCGCAAAGGCATCGTGTGGGTTGCCCGACGCATTCCCGACGGCTATGTCTGCGCCCATGCCAATCAGTCGCGCATCACATCGTTCCCGCTGAGCGACCCTGAAAACTGCCTCTACTCACCCGACGTCATTTCTTTCGCACGGGAGATGGGCTACTTCAACGGCTCGGACGAGGAGTTCAGTTTCTGCGATGCTTATTGTCCGGCCGATTTCGGAGCGTTGCGTGGCTGCGAAGCCCGCGTATGGGCATTCTTCCGCACGGTTGCCGACGGTATGGATGCCTATCAGGACTACGCGATGGGCCACAATCCCGCCAACAAGATGCCGTTGTGGGTCAAGCCAAGTATGAAAGTGTCGCCCAAAACCGTATTCGACTGTATGCGCGACCACTACGAAGGCACTCCGATGGATATGACTCTCGACCTCGGAGCCGGAGGGCACAACTGCCCTTATCGCTGGCGCCCGATGGATTTCGAAGTGGATGGCGAAACCTATGTTAACGAACGCGCAACAGCCACGCAACAAACCGGATTCTGGTTCGTAGCGCAGGCCCGTCCGAATTTGCCCGACGACATGGGCATCCTTTGGTTCGGAGTCGACGATGCGGCGACCTCCTGCCTGACACCGATTTATTGTTCGACGACCGAAGTTCCCGAATGCTTCAGCGAGGCCAACGGTTCGATGCTCGACTATTCGCCGACCTCTGCATTCTGGCTTTTCAACCGCACGACCAACTTCGCCTATATGCGCTACGACTTGATTGCAGCCGACATCCGCAAGGTCATCAACACATGGGAAAACACCAAATTGGACTTACAAATTCCGTTTGTTGATTCGGAGGCCGAGAAACTTCCGGCGAAAAAACGCACACGCTATCTGACGAAATACTCGGTCGATACGGCCTGTCAGTTGTTCGACCGCTGGTCGAAACTCAACGAATATTTGTTGATAAAATACATCGACGGCAACGTGAAAAGCGAGCAGGCCGACGTGCTGCATTACCTCGATGCGGAGGACAACACGGCACACTTCGTGGATAACGGCAACGGACGACGGATTCCCGCAAAAATTCAGTTCCCCGGCTACAACGACCGGTGGAAACGGGCCGTCGCAGCGGACAACGGAGATGTACTGCGGGTACCGAAAAAATAAACGGCTATGAAATACGATATTATCGTCGTCGGCAGCGGGCCGGGCGGTTATGTGGCAGCCATACGGGCGGCACAGTTAGGCAAAAAGGTCGCGCTCGTCGAGCGGGCGGAACCCGGGGGCATATGCCTCAATTGGGGCTGCATCCCGACGAAAACATTGCTGAAAAGTGCGCAGGTCTACAACTATTGCACGGCCGCCGCTCATTACGGACTGGAACTTACGGGCGAAGTGAAGCCCGATTTGGAAAAAATCGTCGCCCGTTCGCGCAACGTGGCCGAAACGATGTCGAAAGGGATCCGTTTTCTGCTCGACAAGAACGGAATCGACCTGATTCAGGGATTCGGACGCATCACGGTGCCCGGACATCTTGATGTGGACGGCACCGACTACGAAGCGGAGCATATCATCCTTGCCACAGGAGCCCGTCCGCGCGAAATGCCGTTCATGCCGATCGATGGCGAGCACATCATCTCGTCGAAGCAGGCGCTGACACTCACGAAGTTGCCACAATCGATGATCGTCGTCGGTTCGGGTGCAATCGGCAGTGAATTCGCATGGTTCTACGCCGCATTGGGGGTGAAAGTCACGATCATTGAATACCTTCCCCGCATGATGCCGCTCGAGGACGAGGAGGTCTCGAAGACAATGGAACGTGCATTCCGCAAACTTCGGGCGACCGTCCTCACCTCAACGACGGTCAAACAGGTTACGGTCGCACCGGACGGCCTCTGCCAAGTGGAAATCGAAGGTAAAAAAGGACTGGAAACACTCAATGCCGACATCGTGCTTTCGGCAGTCGGGATTCAAGCGAATATCGAAGAAATCGGGCTGGAAAAGGTCGGCGTATCGGTCGAACACGGCAAAATCGCGGTCAACGAATACTACCGCACCAATATCGCGGGCATCTATGCCATCGGCGATATCATTGCGGGGCCTGCGCTGGCCCACGTAGCTTCGGCAGAGGGAATCTGTTGTGTGGAGCACATCTGCGGGCTCAATCCGAAACCGGTCGATTACACGACGATTCCGTCGTGCATCTTCACCTCACCGGAGGTCGCATCGGTCGGTTCGACCGAACAGCAACTTCAAGAGCAGGGTATCGACTACAAGGTCGGACGCTTCCCTTTCACGGCTTCTGGCAAAGCTACCGCAGCCGGAGACCGAGACGGATTTATCAAACTGCTGTTCGGGACGGACGACCGGTTACTGGGCGCCCACATGGTCGGAGCGAACGTCACGGAAATGCTGGCGGAACCGACACTGGCCCGCACGCTGGGTACTACAGCACAATCCATTGCGCGAACCATCCATGCCCACCCGACAATGAACGAAGGAGTTATGGAAGCAGCCGAAGCTGCTTTGGGACACGCGATACATCTGTAAATAAAAAGCAGAGAAACATTATTTCACCGGGCTATCTGGAACAAGATAGTCCGGCGTTTCACATCATAAACCACCCGATTACCAAAAACGGACGGAAAAACAAAAAATAATTATCTTTGCGGCTGTTTTGATCAAAAAACCTTTTTTAAACTATCGTAAACAACGCGAACGATGAAAAGATTTTTCACCTCAAACCTCGGGGGGGGGCTGATAATCAGTATTATACTACTGATCGGGTGCACAAAAGAGAGCCTTTCGCCCGATGAAATCACCGACAAATTTGCAGACGGTCTTCCCATTCGTCTGTCGACGTCCGACTACAACGGGGAGAACACCTACTACATGCTTAACGACGATGAACCGTCGGAAGTATTCTTCAACACCAACGAACGCTGGTTCTACACCGACCAGCCGCTGCAGCTGACCGTAGACGACAACCTCTGCTTCCAGCTTCGCTTCTACAGCCCGCGCGCGCTTCCGAACGTGACCGTATGGGCCAAGATCGAGGGCTACGAAGAAGAATTCAAAATCTTCGTCTTCGAAAAGATCATGCCATTTCACCAGTTCCGGATGGAACTGCCATTTGCCACGCAGGACATCACGGCGGCAACGCGTAGCGGCAAGCTAATCCGGATCATGGCCAATCCTCACCTGACCAAGGAGAACATCACGCTGACGGCCGAAAGCGACGCTACCTACTGGAAAACGCTACAGGCGATCACCTGCCATTGGCACATCCGCTTCGGCCGCTACAACCCCAATCAGACCAGCTGGGCCTATCCGCTGCACGCCTGCCATGCCCGCGAAGGCGTGGCGATGGCGCTGAACATGGCCTACATGTACTCCAGCCCCGAATTCGCCGCGGAACTCAACGGCTGGGGCCCGCTCCACTCGAACGCCAACCTGACGCTCATCAACAAGGAAACCCTGCTCAAGCAGGCGATCGGCCACCGCGGTCTGGTCTTCGGCTACACCACCGGAGTGATGGGACTCGGCGGCGGCGAGACGTTCGGCATGCACGAATCGGTCTATTTCGAACAATACCCGGACGATTCGAGCATCACGGAGACCATATTCCACGAATACGCCCACTGCCTGGGCTACGGCCATGCAGGAAACATGACCTACGAACAAACGGGGCCCGGGTGGCCCTCGCTGTGCGGCAAGGTCTACGAAGAATTGGCGCTGGCCAAGAAACTGCCCGTCTACTCGCGCCGCTTCCTCCACAGCCGCCACTCCAAAACTGCCTACCTGCCCGGCGGCGGATACTACCGGTCGTCGAAATACGTGATCGAAGACCCCGAACTCGACGAAATGGACGGCGGTCTGGCCCGAGGCAACGATTTTCTGGATACCGACTGGGGCGAAATAAAGGACGCTCCCGAACTCTCGTTCAGACTGGACTACAACGACGCGGGCGTAGAACAGAAAAATTACATGCCGCGCAGCGTCTATGTATACGGCAACAAGATGTATGTGACGAACGACATCCGTCGGGGCAATTTCACGTGGGATGTCTACGATCTGTCGACGGGAAAGCCCGTACACGAAAAGCAGTTCACCAAATGGACGCTACCCAACGGCAATGAACAAAAAATCGGCACTCCGGCAGAAATCATCCGCACGCACGACAAGATCTATCTGGGCGGCAGCAACAACATGCTTTTCGAATTCGACGCCGCAACCTACGAGTGCACCGCTACGCTGGGTCTGGGATTCGACGCCGTGGGCCTGGCTGCAACCAACGGTACGCTGTACGCATCCCGAGGCATTGTGAGAGCTTTCCCCGAGCACGATCTTGCCCATGGTTACATGGCATCGAGCAACGATTTAGGTGCACACAGCAACAACACTATGACCGCCGATTTTGCAGGCAACGTCTATCAAATCAACTACCATTCGAAAAAACTGGTGCTGATAGACCCCCGTCACATGAGAGCCTGCAAGCTGAACACGGGCACCGAACTGGTCTTCGAAGCCAGCCCGCTGGGTGCGGCCTGGAGCCCCGACGGCCGCCTGTTCGTCTCGTTCGAAGGAAAGGAAACGGAAGAGAAGTTCTGCGAAGTGAATCCCAAGACGGGCAAGATAATCAAGAACCTGACCACCATCGGCGACATCAAGCTGAACAATCCGGCCAAATGTCTGATCCGCCACAACACGTTGTTCATCATCGACCGTGTAGGCGGGCTGTGCCTCTATGCTATTCCCTTGAGTCAGCTCAACTAACAAAATCCGGACAACACAATGAAACGCACTTTCACATATACGCTTTTGCTGGCATGTGTCCTAACGAGCATGCGATGCACAGAAGGAACGTCCATCCCCGATGTCGACGACATGGACAACCTTAACTATACCAGCTACTGGTACTACAATTACGAAGCGCTGCAGACCGTAAACCACGAGACACTGGGACTGGAGCAGGCTGCCGATTTCAACCCCTACGCAGTGGCCCAGCGCGGCGACACGCTTTTCGTGGCCAACTTAGCGGCGGGAAACAGCTTGATTCTCTATAGCAAAAAGGCAAAACGGCCGCTCGGAACCATCAACGCATGGACGGTCAACAACACTGAAAAGAAATTCACGAGCCCGATCAATGCGATCGTGGCGACGAACAATCGGCTCTACGTAGCAGAGCGGCAATCGCTCATCCATGTGTTCTCGCTACCGGACATGAAGTATTTCTCCTGCATCGGCAACGGGAACTGGAGCGGTCCGGTATTCCAGGCTCAGGCGATGACCGTAAAAGACGGACTGATTTTTGCCCGTGATAAGGACGGTAAGGTCAGTGTCTACAAGGAATCGGATGTCACGCCGGCAAACTATCAGAAGATCAACCGATACAAACAAGCCGGTCCCAACGAAGGAAATTCCTCCAACAACGCTTTCACCGCCCACTACATGGAGACCGACACTTTGGGGCGGATCCTGCTGACGGCCTACGAGGCGCAGACGATTCGTGTACTCGATCCGGCGCTGGTGACCGACAATATGAAGAACGGCACCTCCATCGACATCAAAGAGGCTATATGGGAAATTCCTTTCAAACCCAAGACTTTCGCCAGGACAGCCGAACGTACATATGTTACCGGAAGCAACGATGCAGTAAATATCTATGACCTCGGTAAAAAAGAGTGGATCAAGACCTTGAAAACCGTCAAAGGATTCGCATTCGGCAATCCGGAACGCGTTTTCGCACAGAACGACAGCACGCTTTGGATTTCGGACATCAAGAAGCAGACGTTAGTGCAGGTGGGTGTGTTCAAAGGAGAAATCCGCGAATATGAACTGGTAAGCAAACACGTGGTCAAAGTCAAGGACGCCATGACGCGTAGCGGCAAAACGTCGGAAGAATTCTTCGTAGACCTGCGCACGCACGAGATCATCGACCCGGAAGAAATGGAATAGTCCTCCCGAAAGCAATCAAAAAGGCAGAAGCAATAAGCTTCTGCCTTTTTGATTGCGATAGAAAGGATCGTTCGCCTTTAACCCCTCAGCGGATGGCTTCAACTTTCACTTATTTGCAAAATTCACCTTGGTAAAAACCTCGGGAGGGTAGCTCACATCGCTCAGAAATAGCCCCTGCGCGGGAGCTCCGGCACTCGACTGCGAGAGATCGCGACTGGCGATGATCGCTCGGAACTCCTCGGGCGAATAACGACCGCGACCGACATCGACCAACGTGCCGACAATTGCCCGTACCATATTTCGTAGGAAACGGTCGGCGCGGATCGTGAAACACAGCGTTCCAGAGGGTTCTATTATCCAGTCGGCCCGCCGGACGTGGCAGATATTCGTATGATTGTTCGAATTGAGTTTGGCGAATGAAGTGAAATCGTCGAATTCCAACAACATGGCCGCCGCTTCATTCATGCGGACCACGTCCAACGGCACGTAATACTGCCACGAACCGCCGCGCGTAAACGGATTCTTGTGCGGCTCGATGAAATAACGATACTCGCGTTCACGCGCACTAAAACGGGCATGCGCTGCATCGGAAACCAGTGTCAACGAACTGACGGCAATGTCGGGCGGCAACAGAAAATCGAGCTTGCGAAGAAACTGTCGTATATCGGCTATCGGTTCAGCAACGTCGAAATGAGCCACATAGTAGGAGGCATTGACCCCCGTATCGGTGCGTCCTGCACCGACCACTTCGGTCGATGTCCGCAACAATGTCGACAACGCTCGTTCGAGCGTCTGCTGCACGGTCGGTTGGTCAGGTTGCCGCTGCCATCCGCAATAAGCGGCACCATCGTATTTCAATTCAGCGAAGTAACGCATGACCGCAAAGTTAGCAAAAACGCCGGACAAAACATACTTTCATGTCGCCGGAAACAACATTTCAACTTTCAATACGTTATTCGGGAAAGTTTATGAAATTCGCGGTGAAATCGCTATCTTTGCAGCCGGAGAAACGAGCAAAGAGCGGCTTCGACTGCGTTTGCATCATCTTTGCCGGAAAATGAAAATAGAAAGATGAAAACAGCCATCATAGGTTACGGTAAAATGGGACGGGAAATCGAAAAGATTCTCACCGAACGTGGACATATTGTCAGTCTCATCATTGATGCGGAAAACCGCTCCGATTTGGATGCACGACACCTTGCAGATGTCGATGTCGCGTTGGAGTTCACCACGCCAGCGACAGCCTATGACAATATCCGCACCTGCATCGCCTGCAATACGCCCGTGGTAAGCGGGACAACGGGATGGACGGCCCTCCTGCCGGAGTTGGAGACTCTGTGTCGCGAAACGAACGGCGCACTTTTCTATGCGTCGAATTTCTGTCTGGGCGTCAATCTGCTGTTCCGGCTCAACAAGCGTCTGGCCGAAATGATCGACAGTGTGGGAGGTTACGAAGTCGGCATCGAAGAGGTGCACCATACGCAGAAAAAAGATGCGCCGAGCGGCACGGCCATCACATTGGCGGAAGGCATCATTGAGAATCTGCACACAAAAAACGAATGGGTGAACGACATCCCGGCCACCGCCGAACAGATCGAAATCCACTCGGTTCGCGAAGGTGATGTTCCGGGCATTCACGCCGTATGCTACGAATCGAAAGACGACCGTATCGAACTGCGGCACACCATCAAAAATCGCCGCACGCTGGCACTCGGCGCAGTCATTGCAGCCGAATTCCTTTGCGGAAAGCATGGCGTATACACGATGGACGACTTACTCAAAAACAATTAGAATCGACACCGATGAATAAGGAGAAAATCAGAAAGTTCTTTCAAAACAAATGGGTAGGATTCGCGCTGGCTGCGACACTCTATACGTTGTGGTTCGTGATTTGGACGGGTAACCCGTGGTTGCTGCTGGGTTTGCCGCTCATTTTCGATTTTTACATCACGCACTGGTTCTATCGCTTCGTCTGGTATCGCAACGCCAAAATGTGCGAACGCAACAAAGTCTACAAAGCCGTCTACGAATGGGTCAATGCCATCGTATTCGCCACGGTAGTCGCTTCGCTCGTACATATCTTCATCTTCCAGATGTACGTCATCCCCACCTCGTCGATGGAAAAATCGCTCTTGGTGGGCGACTATCTCTATGTCAGCAAGGTGACCTACGGCCCCCAAATGCCCAACACACCGATCTCATTCCCGTTCGTGCACCACACGATGCCGTTTTCGCAGACACGCAAATCGTTCTCCGAAATCGTTCAATGGCCCTATCACCGATTGAAAGGGCTGCGTAAAATCCGTCGGAACGATGTCGTAGTCTTCAACTTTCCGGCAGGGGACACGGTGCTACTCGAAAACCAAGCCGTCAGCTATTACGACGTATTGCGCGGCTACGAAGCTTCGTTCGGCAAGAAAAACGCCCGCAAGGAGCTGGCCAAAGAATATACGGTCATCAGCCGGCCGGTGGACAAACGCGAAAACTATATCAAACGTTGTGTCGCCATCCCGGGCGATACGCTCGAAGTGCGCGACGGGAGGATCTGGGTGAACGGCAAGCAGCAGGAACCCATCGAAGGTGTACAATACATGTACATTGTACAGACGTCGGAACCATTCTCGCAATATGCGGTCGACAAACTCGGCATCACGGAATACAGCGGCAATGGCTCAGTCTACTACATGTATCTTACAGATGAAGCAGCCGAAAAAGTGCAGGAGCTGAACAACGTCCGTTCTATGCGCCGCTATGTCTACACACCCAACACCGACGTCTTCCCGCAATGGGAGATGCCGCGCTGGAGCCAAGACAACTACGGCCCTGTATGGATTCCGAAAAAAGGTGCAACCGTGCAACTTACAACGGAAAACCTGCCGCTTTTCCGGCGCATCATCGAGACCTACGAAGGACATGCACTCGAAGAACGCGACGGCAAAATCTACATCGACGGCGTAGAAACGACAGAATACACTTTCGCGATGGACTACTACTGGATGATGGGCGACAACCGCCACAATTCGGCTGATTCACGGTTCTGGGGCTTCGTACCCGAAGACCATATCGTGGGTAAAGCATCGTTCATCTGGCTTTCGCTCGATGCGAACAAGTCGTTCCCGTCGAACATCCGCTGGCGGCGTCTTTTCCGAAAAGTGCGATAGGGTGGCGGACGACAGCTATCTGACCCTCGCGACTCCTGCGGAAGCGGCTTTACGCGAACGCAGCAGCAAGTTCCTTGCATTCGCATGGCCCGTACGAAGCGAGGAGGAGATACGCATCCACCTCGAAACGCTGCGCAAACGCTACTACGACGCAACCCATCATTGTTACGCTTGGCGTCTCGGACCGGACGGTGCATCGTGGCGGGCAAACGACGACGGTGAGCCCTCGGGGACAGCAGGCAAACCGATTCTCGGGCAGTTGTTGTCGCGGTCAGTCACCGATTGCTTGATAGTCATCGTCCGTTATTTCGGCGGCACAAAACTCGGCGTCCCCGGACTGATAGCCGCCTACAAAGAGGCTACGGCCGAAGTACTGGATGCCGCGGACATCATCGAACGGACGGTCGACCGCATCGTACGGGTCGACTTTCCTTATGTCGCAATGAACGAAATCATGCGGGTAGTCAAGGAAGAACGGCCCGAAATCCTGCGACAAGCATTCGACAATTTATGTACGATGGAGTTCGCCATCCGCGAAAGCCGCGCGGAACAACTGACCGAAAAACTGAAAAAAGCGGGAGGCAGCATTCCCGAAAACGAATAAATGACACACGAAAATTCGATATACATCAAAGGTGCGCGAGTGCACAACCTCAAGAACATCGAGGTCGAACTACCGCATAATAAACTGATCGTTATCACGGGTCTTTCGGGATCCGGCAAATCGACGCTGGCATTCGACACCATCTTCGCCGAGGGGCAGCGCCGTTACGTCGAAAGTCTGTCGGCCTATGCACGGCAATTTCTCGGCAAAATCAACAAACCGGACGTCGATACCATCACGGGTATTGCTCCGGCCATCGCCATCGAACAGAAGGTCAACACACGCAATCCGCGATCGACCGTCGGCACGACGACCGAGATATACGACTATCTGAAACTGCTTTTCGCGCGCGCGGGGCACACATTTTCTCCCGTATCGGGACAAGAAGTGCGATGTTACAGCGTCGACGATGTAGCAGAACGCATCCTCGCCTCCGGCGCGGGCACACGAGCTGTCATCGCCGCTCCGCTGCGGTTGACGGAAGGGCAGGGCATCATCGAGAAACTGACCCTCCTGCTGTCGGACGGCCTGATGCGCGTATGGATGGACGGCCAAGTGCGGATGATCGAAGATGTGCTTCCGGAAATCGAATCCGAAACTTGTGCGAAAGAGCTCGCGGTGGTTGTCGACCGGCTGAAAGTGGCCGAAGACGATGATACACAAACCCGCATCCGCGATTCGGTGGCGCGGGCATTCTCCTACGGCGACGAAACCTGCATCGTCATCGACAACAAGGGAGCGACGGAATATTCGGCCCGATTCGAAGCCGACGGTATCCGTTTCGAACCGCCTACGGAATACCTTTTCAGTTTCAACAATCCGCTCGGAGCCTGTCCGCGATGCGAGGGCTACGGCAAGGTCATCGGCATCGACGAAGATCTGGTCGTTCCGGACAAGGGCAAGACCATCTACGAAGGGGCCGTGGCCTGCTGGCGCGGCGAAAAGATGAGCCGATGGAAAGACGAGCTGGTTGAAAACGCCTACAAATTCGATTTCCCGATCCACACGCCCTACTACGAACTGACCGACGAACAAAAACGGCTGCTGTGGACAGGCAACGAATATTTCCACGGACTGGACGACTTTTTCGCTTACATCGATTCGAAAAAGCACGAAATCCAGTACCGCGTGATGAAATCGCGCTACACAGGCAAGACACGCTGCCCCGAATGCGGCGGCAGCCGCCTGCGCAAAGAGGCGCTTTACGTGCGTGTCGATGGCAAAACCATCGCCGATTTGGTGACGATGCCCGTTGACGAACTGCTCGTATTCTTCAACGAATTGCAACTGGACGCCTACGATGCCCGCACCACCGCACGTATTTTGGTCGAAATCCGCAACCGACTGCAATATTTGGCCGATGTCGGGCTGGGCTATCTGACGCTCGACCGACTGTCATCGACCCTCTCCGGCGGCGAAAGCCAACGCATCAACCTTTCGACCTCGCTGGGCAGCAATCTGACCGGATCGCTCTACATCCTCGACGAACCCTCCATCGGCCTCCATCCGCGCGATACGAACCGACTGATTAAAGTTCTCAAACAGTTACGCGATTTGGGCAACACGGTCATCGTGGTAGAACACGAGGAAGAGGTGATTCGCGCAGCCGACTGGATCGTCGACATGGGCCCCGAAGCGGGCGAACACGGCGGCGAAGTCGTATTCAGCGGCACGATTCCCCAACTGCTGAAAAGCCGGAAAAGTCTGACGGCCGACTATCTGACCGATCGAAAAAGCATAGCCATCCCTTCCGGCATTCGCGGCTGGAACCATTCGATTACGGTCAAGGGCGCCCGCGAAAACAACCTGCGCAACATCGACGTGCGCATCCCGCTGGGCGCAATGACCTGCATCACCGGCGTGAGCGGCAGCGGCAAATCGTCGCTGGCACGCGGACTACTTTACCCGGCCCTGCGGCGCATGCTCTACGATACGGGCGTGAAACCGGGCGATTTCGACGGCATCGAAGGAGATGTCAATCTGCTGAAAGCGGTCGAGATGGTCGACCAGAACCCGATCGGCAAATCGACCCGTTCGAATCCCGTCACCTACATCAAGGCCTACGACGAAATCCGCAAACTCTTCGCAGACCAACCCTACGCCCAACATACGGGGCTCAATGCGACCCATTTTTCGTTCAATGTCGCTGGCGGACGCTGCGAGGAGTGTCAGGGCGAGGGTGTCATCAAGGTTTCGATGCAATTCATGGCCGATGTCGAGCTGGTCTGCGAAGCCTGCGGCGGCAAACGGTTCCGCGACGAGGTACTGGAAGTCAAATACCGCGACAAGAATATCAGCGAGGTGCTCGACATGACGGTCGACGATGCCATCGTCTTTTTCAGCGAGGAGCAGAAGACCAACCCGACGTGCCGCCGTATCGTCGACCGGTTGCGACCGTTGCAGGATGTCGGACTGGGATACATACGGCTCGGACAATCGTCGTCGACCCTTTCGGGCGGCGAAAGCCAGCGGGTGAAACTCGCCTCGTTCCTGACGAAAGAGAGTGTCGGCAGCAGCGTGCTGTTCATCTTCGACGAACCGACGACAGGACTGCATTTCCACGACATATCGAAACTATTGGCGGCGTTCCAAGCGCTGATCGAACGCGGACACACCATCGTCGTCGTCGAACACAACATGGATATCATCAAATGCGCCGACTGGGTGGTCGACCTCGGACCCGAAGCGGGCCGCGACGGCGGTCGCATCGTCTTCGAGGGTACACCGCACGAACTGGAACAATGCCCCGAGAGCTACACGGGCAAATACCTGCGAATGCGCGAAAAACTGTGAAGAAAGTGGCCGAATTTCACACTTACACACTCCCGAACGGCATCCGCGGCATCCATCGGCAAGTCAAAAACACGGTAGCGCATTGCGCTTTGGTCATCAATGCTGGAAGCCGCGACGAGTACCCCGACCAATACGGACTGGCGCATTTCGTCGAACACGCCTTTTTCAAGGGCACCGAACGACGTCGCGCATGGCAGGTCAACTGCCGGTTGGAGAACCTCGGCGGCGAACTGAACGCATTCACGACCAAAGAGGATACGACCATTCATGCGACGACGCGGCGAGGCGATTTCTCGAAAGCGGCGGAGCTTATCGCTGACATTGCATTCCGATCGACCTTTCCGAAACGCGAGCTGGAACGTGAAAAGGAGGTCATCTGCGATGAAATCAACACCTACAAGGATTCGCCGGCCGATCTGATTTACGATACATTCGAAGATATGCTTTTCGATGGATCGGAACTAGGGCACAACATCTTAGGGCGAAAAACATCTTTGATGCGCTACATGGGCAACGACCTGCGGTCATTCACCGCACGCACACACACGACCGACCAGATGGTTTTTTCGTCGATCGGCAACTTTTCGGGCAAAACGGCCGAAGCGATTGCAACCCGCTATTTCGGGCAACAGTCAACCACGACACGTGCTTTCGAACGAATCGCCCCCGAGGCTTACCGACCTTTCGAAAAAAGCGTTACGAAACATACACACCAGACCCACTGCATCATCGGAGGACGGGCCTACGGCATCGGCGAGGCGAATCGGCTGCCGCTGGCGCTGTTGGTGAATCTGCTGGGCGGACCGAGCGCCAATTCGCTCCTCAACGTCAGCATCCGCGAAAAACACGGCCTATCTTACAACATCGAAGCATCGTACACGCCCTACGGCGACACGGGCATCGTGGCCATCTATTTCAGTTCCGACCACACCAACGCCGAACGATGTATCGAACTGATCGAACGGGAATTGCAACGACTTCGGACGGAACCGCTCACGACACGGAGGCTATCAATGGCGAAAAAGCAGTTCATCGCACAACTGGCCATATCGAGCGAAAGTAATGAAAGCTATATGCTTGGAGCTGGCAAAAGCCTGCTGACCCACAAGCAGGTCGATACGATGGAGGAGGTCTACGCCAAAATCCGGTCGCTTACGGCCCGACAACTGACCGATGTAGCCGAAGAAATATTCACCGGAATGTCCCGACTGATTTATCAATGAAATGAAAACTATATTATTCATTCTGTTAGACAATTTCGCCGACTGGGAAGCGGCCTTTCTGGCATCAGCCCTGCGCGGAGGTGTGATGCCCGGCCACACGGGCCGCTACGAAATCGCTTATGCAACTCCGGGCGGGTACCCCGTCCGTTCCATCGGCGGACTGACCGTCGCACCCGACCGCAGCACGGAAGCAGGGCTGCCAGACGAATGCGCAGGCATAGTGCTGGTCGGCGGCATGAACTGGCAAACGCCCGAAGCCGCCACAGCAGAACCGCTGGCCCGCGAAGCACTTACGCGCGGGCTACTGCTCGGCGCCATCTGCAATGCGACGGCATTTCTTGCGGCCCACGAACTGCTCAACGAAGCCCGCCACACAGGCAACACTGTCGAGATACTGCAACAATGGGGCGGCGACCGCTACACTGGCTCGACTCACTACGAGGAACGCCAAGCCGTACGCGACGGCAACCTCGTAACAGCCAACGGCACAGGCTATCTCGAATTTACGCGCGAATGTCTGCTCGCTCTCGCAGCCGACACACCGGAAGCGATCGACACCTCGTATCGATTCAACAAGCAGGGATTTTACAACGAATAGGATGGACGCTCTCGAAAAATACCTGCACGACCACACCTCGTCCGAAGACCCGCTGCTGCAAGAACTCGATCGCGAAACGCACATGCGCGAAGTAGCACCGCGTATGCTGTCGGGCCATCTGCAAGGACGTCTGCTGGAACTACTCGTACGGATGAACCGACCGCACTATGTGCTGGAAATCGGCACGTTCACGGGCTATTCGGCGTTGTCGATGGCTGCCGGACTGGCTGACGATGCCGAACTGCACACCATCGAAGTGGACGACGAACTGCAACCGCTGGCGCAATCCTATTTCGACCGTTCGCCCCACGGCCGCAAAATCCGGCTGCATATCGGCTCGGCACTCGACATCGCTCCGACGCTGGGTCTGACGTTCGACCTCGTATTCATCGATGGCGACAAACGCGAATATCCAGACTACTATCGGATGCTGATGGGTGACGAAAACAGTAAACCACTGGTGCACAGCAGTTCGGTGCTAATTGCCGACAACATCCTTTGGTCGGGCAAAGTCCTGCAACCCGTGGCGCACAACGACCGCCATACACAAGCGCTCATCGAGTTCAACCGCATGGTGACAGACGATCCGCGTGTGGAAAACGTTATCGCACCGCTGCGCGACGGACTCAATCTGATTTATGTGAAATAAATGGAAATCAAGGAACTGCAACAACGGGTGGACGCATGGATCAAAACATACGGCGTTCGCTACTTTTCAGAACTGACCAATATGGCCGTACTGACCGAGGAGGTGGGGGAATTGGCTCGTGTGGTAGCCCGCAAATACGGGGACCAATCGTTCAAGGAGGGCGAAAAATGCAATCTGGCCGAAGAGATGGCCGATGTGCTGTGGGTATTGGCCTGCTTGGCCAACCAAACGGGGGTCGACCTGACGGAAGCTATCGAGGCGTCGTTTGCGAAAAAAACAGCTCGTGACAAGGAACGCCACAAAAACAACGAAAAATTACAAAAATAATCAGAAGACGAATTTCATAAATCCCATTCTGCCAAAACCCAACGTTTTGGCAGAAAGAAATAACCCCTGCATCGAGAGAGATTCACCGATGCAGGGGTTCCCGCTTATGGATTCGTGGGAGTTTCGAAATCGGTCATTTACTCGGCATGAGGCTGCGGTTCCGCCTCGGCCACATTCATTGGAACAGCCCGCCATACGACTTGTCGTTCAGCATCGGTCAACGCTGCAAAACTCTTGTCGAACCATTTTCGTGCAACTTCATCGCGAACGGCATCGAAACCGGCTGCAATAGCCGTCTGCACCGAAACGAAACTATTGTAGGGCGTGCGAGGATCGATCGACAAAAACACGGCTCTTCGACTGACCGGATAATCGACTGTCCGACCATCGGGCAATTCGAACAAAGTCACCTGCTGCTTAGCCTTACCGGCTTTGTCCGATACGAAATCGGCAATTCGGCCGGACAACTCCTTCAACGACATGATTTTCGACTGTGAACCGCCCGATTTGACCCGCACTTGGCTTTGCTTATCGACGAACACCAATAAATCGTTCCGTTTATTAGGGACAGGCGCAATCACCTTGACCTTGCCATCGTTGCCTGAAACCGGCGACAGCATTCGCGAAACCGAACATTCGTCGCTCCGATACCGGATTTTCAAAAGAGGAACACGGCGCAAAACCTCTTTTACCTCAGCCACAGCCGACATCGGCGTCGCAGGAGCACTCGAAAGCTCGACGTAGGTGTCTGCGAGTTTTTCAGTCGACAAACCGGCACGGAACGCTTTGAGCTCCGATTCGAGCGCATCAAGTGTTACAGCGTTACCGTTGAGCGTCACAGAACCGTTCTCGGCAATAAAAATCCGCGGATTCTCCGCAGGCTCGGAGACGATACGCACGGTCAGATCCTTGCGGTCGGCCTCGGCGAACTTCTCCCGTTCTGCAGTCACGAAATCAAGCAATTCTTCTTTAGCAATGGGCCGACCGTTTAAAGTTACCGAACCGTCGGAAGCAATGTGCACAGTCGCAGTCTTATAATCATCGGTCGTGCGGGTCGTAAAACCGCACAGGCAGAGCATCCCGCCCACGAAGGGGAGAGCGGCGGCGAGCCGCCATCCGGCGAAACGCCCCCATTTGTTACGTGTCATCATAAGAAATCGGTTTTTAGTGAATGAATGGCTCAGCCCGCAGGTCATATCCGGATTATAACCGAAAAGCTGAGAGAACAAGGTCATTCGATATTCCGTCAGGTCGCAACCGCCGTCCAAGACATCGCGGTCGGCTTCCCACTCCTGCACTTCGCGCAACCGCCGTGCAGCGACCCACACGAACGGATTGAACCACAATACGCAAAGCATCGCTTCCATCACAATACGCTCGACCGAATGGCGATGGCGTACGTGACTGGCCTCATGGTGCAAAATGATCACCCGACGATGGCCGTCGAACCCGTCGCCGAGATAGACAGTTCGCAGAAAGGAAAACGGAGCCCGGACGGCAGCATGCTCGGCCAATACATAGCCTCGGCAATCGGTCAGACGTGCCCGTCGGCGCAAACGCGCGATATACACCAATCGCACGATGAACCATCCGAACAACACGCACACCGCACCGACATACACCATACGCATCGCATCGGTCAACAGACGCGGCCAATCCAATGCACGGAGCGTTCCGACAACAGGAGCAGCCATAACGGGTTCGACGAACTCAGCAGTTCCGACCAATTCGGATTCGACCGGCGCGACAAAAGGCGCAACCGCAACCGGAGCAGCAGGGTAGACGGGGATATGCAAAGCCGGAATCACTGCTGAAAGCGCGACTGCAGAAAGCAGATAGATGCGACATGCGCGGAACGGAACGCGCCGCTCGAACAACCAACGGTACAAACCGAGCAACACGCCGCTGCACAGGCAAACTTCGATGATATATAAATAAGGTGTTTTCATCTTAATGACGCTCTCGGAGCATTTTCAGAATTTCATCGGTTTCCTCGACCGTGATGGATTTGTGTTCGGAAAAGAATGAAACCAGACGGCTCAACGACCCACCGAAAAAATTATCGAGGACAGTATCCATGTAACGACTCGCATACACCTCTTTCGAGACGATGGGGTAGTATTCATAAGTCTTGCCGTAAGCCTTATGACCGACGAATCCTTTCTTCTCGAGGATACGCACGACGGTAGAAACAGTATTGTAAGCCGGTTTCGGCTCGGGCATCGCTTCCAACAGATCGTTGACCATCGAGGGCCCTTTGACCCAGAACAACTGCATGATTTCCAACTCGGCCCGGGTCAGTTCCTGCGGTCGGAGTTTCGTATTTTCAGAAGTTTTCATAACTACAACTTTAGTTAACCCAATGCAAATATAAAACTAAAGATTTAATTTTACAACTATTTTTACAGTTTTTATTCAAAACAAAGAGACATTTTTTTTCGAACCGCAGAGATCATTAACACGCAAATCATTAATTTTCAATCGATTATAAACTTCATCAACAAACAGCAAGACAGAGGCTTACAACGTCTCGACACAGATAGCGCCATAAAGGCCCCGAGGGCCGAAGCACTCGACAGCTTCCAGCGGCAACATATAATAATAGCGCATCGGGACTTCCGATGTGAACGAAAAAAGATCGGCGGAACACATGTCGAGCCATGTGCCGATATCGGTAAGAGCGCCATCGAAAACAACCAACGGCACCCGATCGGGGTAGGTCGTCCCGACGACGAGCGGACGACCATCATCAGTCGCATCCCGAACGATATCGAGCGTGCGTAGAATCAGACCGTCGATGAACTGGAAAAGAGCCCCATGAACCGCTGTCCCGTCGAGCACGTAACGAACCGAACGCGGAAGTTCGTGCCACAGTTCATCGGGAACATGCGTCGGCATTCGGCCTCCGAGCGTCGCACAAAGCGAATCGATCTCCTGCCGCAGTACGTAAGCACCGATCGACGGAGGCGCTTCGTGCCAACGTCCGTTTTCGCGAACGAACGACGACCACCTGTATCCCGCCACATTGCCGAGCAGATGAGGCCGCACCCCCTTTTTCCGATTGCACTCGATGAAGAACTTCAGCAACCGCACTTTTTCGCGCCGCGTGGTGTCGGAAAGACGCATCCGCCGATTTTTTACGCGCACACGACGCACATTCCACAACGTCACGGCATCATAAACCTCGGCTTCGGTCGCACGACGGCGATTGAGTTTGCAGGCGAACGGCAGGGTAGCGACAATTGTCGTATCTGCCACCGAAAACAATGCCGCTTCGTCAGTCAACTCCTCCCGCTGGACCGCATCGAACCGCAAGACGGCTTCGGGCTGCTGCGACAGAACTACAAGAGGAGCGGAAAGCGATAAAACGGCAAGCAATGACCGAAAAAAGATTTTCATACGGATTAATCTACTAATTTTTTCGTAAATATACGGATTTTTTCGAAACAGCAATGTTCAAAAAAGAAAAAGACACCCCAAAAGGGTGTCTTTACTATAATAGCGATGGAATTTATTCCAGTTTCAGATCCTTTTTAATAGCTTCGATTTTGGCATCCAACTGTTCCTGCACCTTGTCGAAATCTGCGACCGAAGCCAACGGCGCTTTCACACCGAAGTAAAACTTGATTTTCGGCTCGGTACCCGACGGACGCACCGACACGAGCGTCCCATCCTCGGTGAACCACTGCAAAACATTGCTCTTGTCTTGCTCGATAGGGGTCTTGGCACCTGTATTCGTGCAAGTAGATTCGAGCGTCAGAAAATCGTTGATTTTCACCACGGGCGAACCGACAATCGTCTTAGGCGGATTCGCACGGAAGTCGACCATCATCTGCTGGATCAGTTCGGCGCCCTCCTTGCCTTTGCGAACGACCGAGACCAATCCCTCACGATAGAATCCGTATTTCACATAGAGTTCCTGCAACCACTCGTAAAGGGTCAGCCCCATCGTATCCATCGCCCAAGCAGCCGCCTCGGCAGCCAACGAACATGCCGAAACCGCATCCTTGTCGCGCACGTAATCGCCGGCGAGATAACCGAACGATTCCTCTCCGCCGCCGATATACTTCATCTTACCCTCATTCTCGCGGATAATCTTGGCGATATACTTGAATCCCGTCAGGCAATCGTAACACTTCACGTTGAAGTGCTCAGCCACGGCATTGGCCATCTGCGAGGTGACGATAGTCTTCACGACATACTGTTTGCCATCCAGTTTGCCCAATTCGGCCCAACGGGTCAGCTGGTAACTCATCAGCAACACGAGCGTCTGATTGCCATTCAACAAAACGTATTCGCCATTCTTGTTCCGCAAAGCGACACCGATACGGTCGGAATCGGGATCGGTCGCCAACACCAAATCGGCACCCTCCTTGGCAGCCAGTTCGATCGCCATCGACATGGTTTTACGCTCCTCGGGGTTGGGCGACTCGACAGTAGGGAAGTTACCGTCAACCACAGCCTGTTCGGGAACCAGTTTCACATTGGTAAATCCGAACTTCTTCAACGAAGCGGGCACAAGACGCACGCCAGACCCGTGAATCGGCGTATAAATGATTTTCATGTCATGGTGCTTGCGAACGCTCTCGGGCGAAAGCGACAGTTCGTGCACCTTGTTCAGATAGATTTCGTCGAACTTCTCGTCGAGTATGGTAATATTCTCCGCATACTTGCCGGTCAGAATCATGTTCACATCGGTGATCTTGTTGACCTCCTCGATGATATTCTTATCGTGCGGTGCAGTGACTTGTGCACCATCCGTCCAATAAGCCTTGTAACCGTTGTACTCCTTCGGATTGTGCGAAGCCGTGACAACCACACCCGAATGGCACTTGAGCTCGCGGATGGCGAAACTCAGCTCGGGCGTCGGACGCAACGAGTCGAACAAAAAGACGGTAAAACCGTTCGATGCAAAGATATCAGCCACATGCTCGGCAAACAGACGCGAATTGTTGCGGCTGTCGTGACCGATGGCAACGCGAATCTGTTCACCGGCGAAATTCTTTTTCAAATAGTTAGCCAATCCCTGCGTAGCAGCGCCTACCGTATAGATATTCATACGGTTGCTGCCCACACCCATGACGCCGCGCAAGCCTCCCGTACCGAATTCGAGATCCTTATAGAAGCTCTCGACGAGCTCTTTCATATCGTTATCGATCAAATACTTGACCTGCTTTTTCGTAGCGTCGTCATAATGACCGTCCAACCACGACTGGGCCTTTTTCAAGACCGACTGTTCCAATTCGTTTACCATAAAATATCAATTATTTTTATAGGTTGATTTCTGTTTGTCGCAAAATTTCTATAGGCAAATTTAAGAAATAAAAATCAATAATTCAATATCAGGCACTTAAAAATCGACGCCCCAAATCCCGCTATTTTCCATAATGAAAAAAAGATATTTTCCAACTCGAATCGGAAGATATTTTTACAAATTTATTCACACCTTTGTGACGTCGAAAATCAGCAACCTTTGCTTCATGTTGACCAATACACAGACCAATAACGAGGTATGGCAGAATTGCCTCAATTCGATCAAATCCTGCATCCCGTCGGAGGAGTTCGAAAAGTGGTTCGAGCCTATCGTACCGTTGAAATTCGACGGCACGACGTTGCGTCTGTGCATCCCCAACAAAACCTACTACGATAAGATCGAAAAGGATTATATCTCTTTCCTCCGTCCGATCATCTCGCAGTTCTACGGCCAACAGACGAAGTTATATTATGCCGTGCAACGGCCTGCAGCATCGGCCTCGACCGCACCGGTGGCATCCGTCGAAGCGGACATGACCGCCATTTCGCATTTCAACACGCAGACCAACACGGACAATATCAAGAATCCGTTCGTCATTCCGGGTGTCAAAAAAATCGTCATCGACCCGCAACTCAATGCAGGTCTGACATTCGACACGTTCGTCGAAGGCGAATGCAACCGGCTGGCACGTTCGGCTGGTATGTCCGTCGCCATCACCCCGGGCAACACACCGTTCAATCCGCTCTACATTTGGGGCGACTCGGGCTTGGGCAAGACCCACATCATGCAGGCCATCGGACACGAAGTGCGGCAACGCCATCCGGAACTGCAAGTACTTTACGTCTCGATGAACAAGTTTCAAGCCCAGTTCCAAACAGCGTACAAAAAGGGCGAGATTCCTGATTTCATCCATTTCTACCAAACGATCGACGTACTGCTCATCGACGATATCCAAGAGTTGACAGGCAAGACGGGAACGCAAAACGCTTTCTTCAATATCTTCAATCACCTACAACTGGCCGGCAAACAACTTGTACTTACGTCGGACAAACCGCCCGTGGAACTGAAAGATATCGAGGAACGATTGCTGACCCGTTTCAAATGGGGCCTTTCAGCGCAAATCGGCCAACCGGACTACGACACAAAAGTAAAAATTATTCGTGCCAAGGCCAAAAAACTCGGTGCAGATATTTCAGATGAAGTGGTGGCGTTCATGGCGACCAATATTTCGGCCAATGTGCGTGAAATTGAGGGTGCGCTCTCGCTCCTGCTGGCAAATGTCTCGTTCCTCGGGCGCAAAATCACGATTTCACTCGCAAAAGAAATCTTGAAGGTATACGTTCAACTCTATCAGAAAGAGATCACCATCGACCATATCATCGAGGTGGTATGCGAATATCTTCATTTGGATTTTGCTCGGTTCAACTCGACAGAACGCACACGCGAAATCGCCCAAGCGCGCCAAATCGCCATGTACCTGGCCAAACAGCACACGAAAGCACCGCTTACGACCATCGGTGCGGCTATCGGCGGACGTAATCATGCAACGGTACTCCATTCGTGCAAGGCGGTTTCCAACCTGCTCGAAACGGATAAGGCATTCCGCCGGCAGGTCGAGGAAATCGAGAAACTCGTGCTTGCCTGACAAACGAATCACCGCAACTTATCGGACAACACCTCGGAAAAAGCGAACAAAAAGGAACATTCCTTTTTTCGTACATTTGTACTACCGATTTTTTCCGATGATGAAACGTCCGCTCTTTTTGCTTTTCGCAGCCGTCACCGCCTGTAAGGTGGAATACCATCCTTACGATACCCGCGTGCATGGCGAGCGGAATATCAACGAGAAGAATATCGCCCGGATAGAAGCCGCAACGGAAGGTAAACAGACGATTCGTTTCGCTGTCATTTCCGATACGCAACAATGGTATGACGAAACGGAAAAGGCGGTCGAAGCACTCAACGACTGCGACGGGCTCGATTTCGTCATCCACACGGGCGACCTCGCCGATTTCGGCATGCGCTCCGAATTCGAACGACAGCGCGACATTCTCAACAAACTGCACGTCCCTTATGTCACCATTCTGGGAAACCACGATTGTCTGGCAACCGGAGAGACGATTTTCCGCATGATCTTCGGCTCACCCGATTACGCATTCACGGCCGGAGAAGTCCGATTCATCTGTCTGAACACCAACGCACTCGAATTCGACCATTCGGAATCCGTACCCAATTTCCATTTCATCGAGCAGGAACTGGCGAATTTTCCGCCCAATGCGAAAAAAACCATCGTGGCCATGCATGCCAAACCGTTCTCCGAACAGTTCGACAACAACGTCGCGAAAGTCTTCCAGTATGCCATCCGCCAATTTCCCGATCTGCAATGCTGTCTGAATGGCCACGGTCACAAATTCACGATTGACGACCTGTTCGAAGACGGCGTTCTTTACTACCAATGCGACAACATCGAAAAAAGAACTTATCTCTTATTTACGGTCGATGAGAAAGGATATGCCTATGAATGCATCGCATTTTAGACAAGCCATTGCCTTCATGCTCTGTTTGTGCATGCAGACCGCTCTGCCGCAACCATCCGCCGACAACTGGCCGGCCCCCGAAACGAAACAGACTCTCGACCGCCGCGTACATCAAGGATACGAAAGCTGGGAGCGTCCGCTGCCGACCCATGTGAAAGCGCAATATGCGGGCGGAATGGGCTTTCTGTCATTCGGAGCAGGGTGGGACTACGGCCGCAAATGCCGCTGGGAAACCGATATTCTGATCGGATTCCTGCCGAAAGCCTATTCGAACCGGACGCACACGATTTACACCCTCAAACAAAACTACATTCCGTGGAGCATCAGCTGCTGCGACCGCTTCGCCATCGAACCGCTCACGTGCGGCGTCTATCTCAATCTCATATCGGGCGAAGACTATTGGGTGCGGGAACCCGACCGGTATCCGGATGCGAAATATTATTGGTTTACCTCCCGATTGCGCACGTTTTTCTATATCGGGCAACGGTTTACCTATTATCTGAAAAGCGAAACGCTTCTTCGCAACATCACGCTTTTCTACGAATTCTCGGTCAACGACTTGGATATGGTATCCGCATTCGGGAACCGGTCGCTCGGAATATCCGACATCGCCTGTTTCTCCGTCGGAATCAAGTTCCAGCTGTTTCGCTGATGGTCTTGCCTCCACGTTGAACCGAACTCCTTTCCACAGGAAAAACTCACGGCCGAACCTCGTCCGACCATATGCGGAAAAAAGCGAAAAAATCGTCTTTAAGCAGTATCATTCCGCAAAAATTTACTAACTTTGAATGAAAAATTCCCCAGAAGGAATGGGGTATGACACATACTCCCTTTAATATATACCATGTTCCGACACAGATATAGATGGCACGGAATACGATGGACAAAGCACCTGCACATTGAAACCATTATAGGCGTATATAAAACGGATACAAGTTTTTACATGAATTATATCGAGTGAATAATCAACAAAAAAATTAATAAAAATGGCTGAAAAAACACAAGCGAACGCAGACAAGCTCAAGGTGCTGAATGCGGTAATGGAAAAGATCGAAAAGGATTTCGGCAAAGGTTCCATCATGCGGATGAACTCTGAAGAAATCGCCGACATTCCGGTCATTCCGACCGGCTCCGTCACGCTCGACATGGCACTCGGCGTTGGCGGTTATCCCAAAGGCCGCGTCATCGAAATCTATGGTCCCGAATCGTCGGGTAAAACAACTCTGGCCATTCACGCCATCGCCGAAGCGCAAAAAACAGGCGGCATCGCGGCATTCATCGATGCTGAACATGCATTCGACAGCTTCTACGCACAGAAACTGGGAGTCGATGTCGACAATCTGCTGATTTCGCAACCCGATAATGGCGAACAAGCACTCGAAATCGCCGATTCGCTGATTCGTTCGAGCGCTATCGACATCATCGTCATCGACTCGGTGGCCGCGCTGACCCCGAAAGCCGAAATCGAAGGTGAAATGGGGGATTCGAAGATGGGTTTGCAAGCCCGCCTGATGTCGCAAGCGCTGCGCAAACTCACATCGAGCATCTCGAAAACAAAAACTGTCTGCATCTTTATCAACCAGCTGCGCGATAAAATCGGCGTCGTTTACGGAAATCCGGAGACGACGACAGGCGGCAATGCACTGAAATTCTATGCGAGTGTACGTATCGACATCCGTCGTGTATCGGTCATCAAAGATGGCGAAGAACAACTCGGAACACGCACCCGCGTGAAAGTGGTGAAAAACAAGGTCGCTCCCCCGTTCAAACGCGCGGAATTCGACATTATGTTTGGCGAAGGCATCTCGAAAATCGGGGAAATCATCGACTTGGGCGTGGACTACGGCATTATCAAGAAAGCCGGTTCATGGTTTTCCTACGGCGACAAGAAAATCGGCCAAGGCCGCGATGCCGTAAAAGAACTGCTGAAAAACGACGAAGCGATTGCGGCCGAAATCGAACAGAAAGTACGCGAAGCAATGAAATCTTCACACGACGAATAGAACGCATTTCGTCAACGCAACGCATACATTCGACCTCATTCCGAACAACACGAAATCCGTTCGGGATGAGGTTTCGAAAATAAACCTATCGGACCACGAACCGCCCGATCGACCGGATGGAACGATATTGGCGGTAAGTCCGTATTAAACCGGATTTCTATGGGATATTCTGCCGAGGATGAAGCCCTTATCAAGGAGAAATGGGACGACTTGCTGCTGTCTTGTACCAAGATATGCCGTAACGATGAAGACTGGAACTTCATCAAACGTGCATTTTTTCTTGCCAAAGAAGCCCACGAAGGCGTAAGACGTCGTTCGGGCGAACCATATCTGCTTCATCCCATCGCTGTCGCCAAAATCGTAGTCGACGAAATCGGCTTGGGCGTAAAATCGGTCGTCGCGGCTTTGTTGCACGATGTGGTAGAAGACACGGAATATACCGTAGAAGATATGGAACGCATCTTCGGTCCCAAAATCGCCTCGATGGTCGACGGACTCACGAAGATGTCGGGGGTATTCAATGCAGACACCTCGGAACAGGCGGAATATTTCCGCAAAGTCCTGCTAACGCTATCGGACGACGTTCGCGTCATCCTGATAAAGATCGCAGACCGGCTCCACAATATGCGCACGTTAGGATCGATGCCCCTGAACAAACAAATCAAAATCACGGGCGAAACCATCTATCTATTTGCGCCATTGGCCCATCGGCTGGGGCTCTTCTCGATAAAAAACGAACTGGAAGACCTCTGCATGAAATATCGGTTCCCGCAACAATACGCCGAAATATCCAAGAAACTGCAGGAAAGCGAGGCCACTCGGCGGGAATTCATCGACAAGTTCAACGCCCCGATTATCGCGGCACTCAACCGCGACAATATCAATTACGAAATCTCGGGCCGTGTAAAAAGCATCTCCTCGATATGGAGCAAGATGCAACGCAAACAGATTCCGTTCGAGGAAATATACGATCTTTTCGCGATCCGCATCGTATTCAAACCTTTACCATTCCCTTCGGAAAAGACCCAATGCTGGCAGATTTACTCGACAATCACCGACATCTACACCCCGAAACCCGATCGGTTGCGCGATTGGATTTCAATGCCCAAGGCCAACGGTTACGAGGCACTTCATTCCACGGTCATGGGACCGGACGGCGTATGGGTCGAAGTACAAATCCGCACGCAACGCATGGAAGACATTGCCGAACGCGGATTCGCCGCCCACTGGAAATACAAGAAAGCGACCATCTCACAAGATGAAGACGAATTCGACAAGTGGCTGAAGCAAATTCGGGACGCACTGAACAGTCCGACCGAAAACGCGATCGACTTCTTGGACAACTTCAAGTTGTCGCTTTATTCATCTGAGATCGTAGTTTTTACACCAAAAGGAGATCCGCGGAAAATGCCATTCGGAGCCACGGCTTTGGATTTCGCTTACGACGTACACTCCAAAATCGGCAATAACGCTATCAGCGCGAAAATCAACCATAAACTGGAGCCGATTACGACCCAAATCAACAGCGGTGACCAAATCGAAATCATCACGGCTGAGACAGCACATCCAAAACCAGAATGGCTGGATATCGTAACTACAACGAAAGCCAAACAGGCCATAAAAAATTTCCTGAAACGAGAACGGCAAAACAATATCGAACACGGTCAACAACTACTCGATGAGCAAATGCGCCGGCTGAATATCAATTTGAGCGGCAGGGTATTGCGCAAAATTATTCCGGCCTATGACTGCCGCAACAAGGATGAATTCTACAGCAAAATCGGCGCTGGCATCATCGACTTGAACAACTTAGAGAAAGTACTCAAAAGCAATTCCCGAAATAAGCTGCTCAAATTCTGGACGCTTTTCATCCCTCAAAAAGAGGGCGAAGAGGCTGAAGATAGCACTCCGACGGGAGAAGTCGCTCTGACAGAACAAAAACAGCCGGAAACGCCGCAATTCGTGATTGCCGAATGCTGCAAACCTATTCCGGGCGACAAAGTCGTAGGGTATCGCGATCCGGCGACCGGTAATATTATCGTCCACAAGGCCAACTGCGACGAACTGAACCGCCTGGCCTCACAATTCGGAAAAAATATCGTCAAAGACGAAATCAAATGGTCGCAGCACAAGGCCATGTCTTATTTGGTGACTGTCGAATTGCGAGGCATTGACCGCATGGGACTGTTACTGGACTTGGCCAAAGTCGTAAACGGCGATTTCAGCATCAACATACGCGAAGTCAATATCCACAGCCACGATGGTATTTTCGAAGGGGGCATCAGTCTTTATGTCAAGGATACGGAAAGCCTGCACGCCGTGATGGACAGACTGCGAAAAATAAAAGGCATTGAAAGCATAAAACGAACTATCAATTAGGTCATTATGGGCGATATATTAAGTTTATTATTAGGTGCTTCAATTATTATATCCATTTACCGGAAATATCGCAGATACTATAACCGACACATGAAAAAATCGAAATCCATGCAACGATTCGAACTCCAAAACAAAGAGTTCTCCGACCAAAATCGAACCGATAATCGTCCCGTTGAAAATTCGCGGTACAAAAATAGTTCGATAAACTGTGATTCAACAATGCAATCCGACAAAAAAAACGAGGAACAGCATATCGATATGTTACCGACAACTGAAACATCCGAAAAAAGCAATATAGCGCACGATTTCGACCTGCAAAAGGCAATCATCTACTCGGAGATATTGAAACCCAAATTTAAAGACAAATAGGTCTCGTAAGCGTTTTGACGCGAGTTTTCCAGCGAATAGGCTTAAGGCTAACAATGCTGCAAAGATCCACACAAAAAGGGTAGTATGATATTAATTTCTCCACCGAACCTCGCCCTTGAATATTCAACATTCTAAATAATCATTATCATGGCATCCATCTTTTCTCGCATCATTGCGGGTGAAATCCCATCCTACAAAGTAGCAGAGGACGAAAATTACTATGCATTTCTTGATATCAATCCACTGACAGAAGGTCACACATTGGTAGTTCCAAAGAAAGAAATCGATTATATTTTCGATCTTGATGACGACACTTTAACCGACATGATGCTCTTTGCAAAACAGGTTGCAACCAAAATCAAGCAAAAAATAGATTGCAAAAGGGTAGCAATGGTCGTTTTAGGATTGGAAATTCCACATGCCCACATCCATTTAATCCCGATTCAGAGCGAAAAAGATGTCGATTTCCACCGAGAAAAGCTCAAATTAACGCCAGATGAGTTCAAAAAAATAGCAACGGCAATAGCAGAATAAAACGGCATTTACAATTTTATAATCAACTGAAATAATGCTGGATAACATTCGTTGAATGTTATCCAGCATTATCATATTTAACATAATACAGAACCAAAAGTCAAATTAGACACCGTTAAATTGATAGGGGCCAAGAGATATCCAAAAATCTTTCCCAACCTCTTTTTAGATCCCGGAAATTTACATTTGTAAATGCAAGCTAAATTTCAAACAACTCGGCATGTATTTATATTTGTAAACATACAACTATGGAAGACTGTTAATATTCAATAAAATGTATTTATGTAAAATTAGATCAATTCAGCCTGCACATACACGAAATTCATTCGATCAAATCCTTGAATATCCATACATATAATAGCTAATAATCAATAACTTGCAACTATTATATAAAATAAACATCAAGGATATTGCATACACGGGCAAATATGCGAGCATGGAGGTACGAAAAGACGTAAAAAACCCACAAAAAGCAAATATAATCAATGACTTAATATTGTTTAATTAAAACAATATTCACATACGATTAGGGACGATATTTAACAATAGAAAAACATTTACACATGTAAACTTGTGTAGATTTTATTAACATTTTACAAACATAAAATTTATTTGCTTTACAAAAGAAAAGTTTTTATATTTGTAAAAAATTACGACGGTGAAGGAAAAATTGCAACTTTTGATGGAACAGCTCCGATTGAAACCCGGGCAATTCGCTCGAATACTCGAAATCAATCCGGCGATCATCTCCCACATTCTCGCAGAACGAAATAAGCCGGGGGTAGATCTTCTTCAAAAAATTCTCAGCAAATTTCCGCAAGTCAGCCCCGACTGGCTCTTGCTTGACTCGGGCGAAATGTTCCGGAACACCCAACAACAAGAACCCTTCAATCTATCATCCAATTCTGCTCAACAACAAAAAACAGCAGAACTCATGAAATCGGAACAAACACTTTTTGCATCCAACGTGCCAAATATCGGACAGAATGAATCTCAATCAAAACCAGTCGATCATCCGAATAATCTTACCGTAAATTCAATACTGGATGTAATCCCCAATAACCAGCCAAGAATAAATAAACCGATTATCCGCGTCGTTCTATTTTACGCTGATGGAACATTCGATAATTTTATTCCCAGCAACAAAGAATAAAATCAAGATAACGCATACGTCTTCAAATGAATCAATATTTATATTATGTTAAATAACAAAAGCGTTATCTTTGTTAACATACAAAAACCACTTCACCATTCGGTGATACCTATTATATATTTATTAACTTTGTGTGTTTAATCATTGGCGTACTCGAATCCCAATATGACCGATCGAAAAATACCTGTCATTCTGTTAGCGGTTGTGGTACTGTTTTCAGCTTGTGCACAAAAACCGCAGAAAACTCAAGAAACTTTTTACGTCTCCATCTTGCCGTTACGCGGCCTTGTACATGAAATCGTCGGCAACGACCTGCCAATCGAAGTACTCGTTCCGGCAGGAGCAAGCCCGGAAACATTCGAACCGACACCCCAACAATTCGTTGCACTCAATCAAGCCCGATTGATATTCAATGTCGGGTTACTTGATTTCGAAAATGGCTTGATCGGAAAAATTGCAAACCAACAAAAAGTCATCGACCTACACAAAGGCATCAAGTTATTAACAGGAACATGCTCACATACAGAATATTGTAAAAGTAATGGGTGCGACACCAATCATCATGCACACGGTATCGATCCACATATCTGGACCTCGCCGAAAGCCCTGCAATGCATGGCAGAAAACGCATACGATGCAATCCGTCGCATCTACCCCGATTCGACTAAATACGAAGCGAACTATCGAAAGCTACACGCAAAACTGGTCGATTTGGACAATCGCACGGCTCGTCGAATCGAAGAAAGCGGCATCCGGATGTTCGTCATCTACCACCCAGCCCTCACCTACTTCGCCCGCGACTACGGATTGCAACAAATCGCCATCGAAGACGAAGGCAAAGAACCATCGGCCCGTCATCTCGCCAGACTGATCGAACAAGCACGGGCTCAAAAAATTCGGAACATCTTCTACCAAAGTCAATTTCCGGCTTCAACCGTCGAAATCATAGCCCATGATATTGGAGCTACGGCGGTACGAATCGACCCATTGCGCGAAGATGCGATTGCCAACATCGAAGAAATAACCTGCTTAATCACAGCAAGATGAATCTTGTAACCCTACAACAGGTCAGCGTTCGATATGATGGTTACAAAGCATTGGAGAATGTCGATCTGACGATTGCAGATGACGATTTTTTAGGGGTAATCGGCCCGAACGGAGGCGGGAAAACATCACTTATCAAGGCGATTCTCGGAACTGTACCTTACACGGGAAACATCGAATTCGCACCGGACCTGTTTCGAGACAAGGAACGGCTGATCGGTTATATGCCTCAAATTCAGAATTTCGACCGAGCTTTCCCTATTTCGATTGCCGAAGTCGTACGCTCCGGACTGCAAGGATGTCATGGTTTTTCGGCTCATTACACCCGATCCGACCGACAGAAAGTAAATGATTTACTGGATGCAACAGGTATCGGAGACATTGCAGATTGTCCTGTGGGTGAAGTTTCGGGTGGCCAGCTGCAACGGGCGCTCTTGTGTCGGGCCGTCATATCCAACCCGAAGCTGCTGATTCTCGACGAACCGACGAATTTCGTTGACAACCAATTCGAAAAAGAGTTGTATCGGCTTCTGCATGAGTTGAATCGGCGCATGGCCATCGTAATGGTCTCGCATGACATCGGCACCATCACAAGCGTGGTCAAAGAGATTGTCTGTGTCAACCGGCATGTACACCGGCACCATTCGAATGTACTGACCGAAGAACAGTTACGGAACTACGACTGTCCGATACAAATCATTTCGCACGGCAACATCCCTCACACCGTGCTGGAACATCATTCCGGCGACGGATGCTGCGACCACGAATGACACTCTCCCATCGAAAAAACATACGAGACGTCCATTTGAAAAATCCGAAACAGCTTCTAAACAGAAAGCTATTCCGGATTCCGTTTTTTTATCTCCGCTTGGTCGCTCGGAACTTCATTTTCAAGCCCTCGCTGTTCGAATAATCGATTTCCGCATCGTTGCCGGACAGCCGGACGAATCTGTAATACTCGGTTATCGGATCCGGAGTCGTTCCGACGACCGTATTGCCTTGCAATCTGTACGTTCCAACATAATAATCGGAAAACATCACGGTTCTGTAAGTACCATCGGCCCTTAAAGTCATGTAAATGTACCCTTCGGGCACATCTGCCGACTGACCGTCCAGTTCGGCATAGGTAACATCCCACGTCCCGACCACAATCGAGGGAGTGAGCGTAACGGCATGGTCGTCGTCATCCGAACAGGCGCTGAACGCCACGCACGACGCTGCACACAGCAACATCAGTCTGAATAAGTTTTTCATTGGTTTGTTTGGTTTGGTTAAACGTTTATTTTCTGTGCATCCGTAAATGCCGTTGTCATCGGATGACAACCGTTCAACCTCCATGCGAAACGTGGATCATGCTCATTGTTGAAAGGTACGACCAAGCACCTGCACGGACATAAGCACAACCCACGCCATACAGCGAGGGCATTCATCGTGCCTATCGTTCGTCCGTGATTCAAATTGGTCGTTTTATCAACAGAACAATAGCCTAAATGCCATCAAAAACGCATTCCTATCCGGAATACGCGACAAAGATACGAAAATCCGTTCGGATTACGAAACATCCACCCGACAAATCCCTTGCAAGCTGTGAACGGGAACAAAAAAGCAACCCCACAAGGCTGCTTCCAATGTCCTATACATGGGGTTCGTCTCCCAACGGACGTCCCACTCGTATCAGTATTCCTCCTCGTTGAAGAAAAAGTCGTCTTTCGAAGGGTAATCGGGCCAAATATCCTCGATGGATTCGTATATTTCGCCCTCGTCCTCGATCTCCTGCAAGTTTTCGAGCACCTCCAGCGGAGCCCCCGAACGCACGGCATAATCGATCAACTCCTCTTTCGTCGCAGGCCAAGGCGCATCCTCCAATTTAGATGCCAATTCAAGTGTCCAATACATACCTTAATCAATGTTTAACGTCCATTAAATCAATCACCCACCGACTAATAGAGTTTGCGACCGCTATAGGTCGGAGTGCAAATGTATAAAAAAAACGAGAAAAACAATGAAAAAATTGCAGAATTCGCCTCGGCAAAGATACACCATTGACTAACTGAACATTACGGAATCCAAAGCGTTTCTTCCGCCCCATAATGCGCCGTTAACGACCGTCCGAGCACATAAAAATAATCGGAAAGACGATTCAGATAAGCCAATGCCACAGCATCGAATCCGTATTTTTGGTCTGCACGCAATGCCGCACGCTCGGACCGCCGACACACTGTCCGGCAAACATGACACAACGAAACAGCCTCATGTCCACCCGGAATAGTGAATTTGTCGATAGCCGGCAACGTCGCCTGCATCGCATCAATACGATTTTCCAGCCACACCACGCATTGCAAATCCATCGGAGCAATCTTTTCCGCGCCGGTTTCACCTTTCGCCAACAACGCTTCGACAGTCATCAGACGTGAAAGGATGTTATTCAATTCACCGACATACGTCGCAGCCGTACCATCCGGTCGCAACCGGTCGGCCAGCAACGCCACAAATGCCGAAAGTTCATCGACCGAACCGTAAGCCTCGACCCGTTCGTCCGTTTTGAAAACCCGTTCGCCACCGATCAGCGCCGTCGTACCTTTATCCCCCATGCGGGTATACACTTTCATATCCGGAAATGTTGTTTCGGTAGATAATTATTGAAAATCAGCAGATAGCCGCGATTATCAATCGTCGTCGAACGATGTGCGGCAATTAAACGTCGACACAACGACCGCCATTCGGAGTCGATGTATGGGGTCATCACCGCAACCGTACGTCCGGCTTCCGCTGCATCGCGCACCAACGCCGCAACCTCCGTAAGAGCAAGCGCATGGGTCACGATGCACAACTCCCCCATCGCACAATTCAAGCCAAAAGAACCGTAACCGCAATGGATGGCTAAATTCTGCAACTGCACAGCCCGACGTTCGGCAATACCAACTGCCAACAAAGCTTCGTACAACGACCGGTCACCGGGCAACAACTCCGCCCGCATGAAAACGTGCCGCACCAAATCGTAAACGAACGGCGAATGGACTCCATGTCCGCGAAAATAACGGGCACGCATCAATCGGTTCCGCCAATCGGCCACCCTGCCGGAAATTCGAAGATTCAGTTTGTGCCCGCGGAATTGCATCTCCCTTATTTTTTCAACATGCCGGCCAAGCGTCCGGTCGAGAAAGCGATTTGCAGATTGTAACCACCAGTATTGGCATCAAGGTCAAGCACTTCACCCGCAAAATAGAGACCTTCGACTTTCCGAGACTGCATCGTGTAAGGATTCACCTCGTCGCAACGCACCCCGCCAGCCGTCGTAACAGCATAGTCAAACGGTGCATAATCGGTCACGGGAAAAGTCCACCCTTTCAGCGTCTTAATCAATCGCGTAATTTGTTCTTCCGAAACTTTGCTGAGATAGGTTTTCGAATTGACATCCAGTTCCTGCGCCAAAGGCAACACCATCGGACGCGGCACCAACTTGCGCAATAATTCGCCGAAAAACTCAGTGGGAGACAACTCCGCCGTCTCACGAGCTATGCGGTCGCGCAGAATCTCCTCGGTCAGCGCCGGTTTCAGGTCAATGACGATTTTCACCTTGCGATCGTCTATCAACGCATCGACTGCATCGCGGCTCATCCGTAACGCCACAGCTCCCTCGATGCCTCGCTCCGAAAATCCCAATTCGCCGAACTCCTCGCGCACAAGCTCGTTATCTATATATAAGGTAGCGCGGACATTGCGCAACAACAGCCGGTCAAGTTGTTTTATCCGCGGATGTGACGACACGAGCGGGGTCAACGACGGCCGCAACGGCTCGATGGTATGTCCCAAATCGGCAGCGAACGCATACCCGTCACCCGAGGAACCGGTAGCCGGATAAGAGACGCCACCAGTCGCAAGAATCACCTGTGCACACTCCTCGCGGCGTTCGAAGCCCCGTTTATTGATATAACGCACACCGAATATCTTGTCGCCCAACGTCATGATGCCGCAAACCCGCGTATTGTACAGAATCCGAACACCATTGTCGACACACACGTCCAACAACGCATTGGCGACATCCCACGCCTTACCGCTCCGCGGAAAAACCCGCTCGCCGCGTTCGACATCGAGCTTCACCCCCTGCCGTTCGAAAAAACGCATGGTCGCCAGATTGTTGAATTCGGCGAACGCCGGAGCGAAAAACTCGGCATTCGTACGCACCTGCTCCGCAAACTCTTCGGGCGGACGGGCATTGGTCAGATTGCAACGGCCTTTACCCGTAATACGGACCTTGCGGCCCGATTTTTCCATTTTTTCGATCAGCAGCACCCGTTTGCCGTTTCGGGCCGCCGTTCCGGCGGCCATCATTCCTGCGGCTCCGGCTCCGATGACGATGACGTCGTAAGGTTCCCGCTCGGCAGGCTGCAATATATCTTCCGATTGTTCCATAACGGCAACAAAGATACGAATAAGCGAGAGCAAAAGCAATTTTTTATTCGCGCGACAGAGAGCAAAAGAAAAGAGCGACCGACAGACTCCGCAGCGAACCAGCCGCACCATGCAAAAAAGCCGGCAGTCCTTGTTTTTGCGCTCGTTTTGTGCTATCTTTGCGGCCGTACGTTTCGAAAAGAGAGGTTTAAGTTATGCTGAGCAGAAGATTACTTCGAATAAAGGTTCTGAAAACATTGTTCGCCCACATCCAGTCGGGTGCCGATAATATGATCGCATCGGAGAAAAATCTGATGACCTCCGTCGACAAGGCCTACGATCTCTACTTCCAGCTGCTGACCCTTCCGGTCGAACTGGCCGAATATGCCCGCGAACGGCAGGAACTGGCCCGCCAAAAACGGCTTCCGACTTACGAAGACCTCAATCCCAACACCCGATTCGTCGATAACGCCGTCATTCGTATGATTGCCGGAAGCGATTCGATAAACGATCGTATCGCCGCCCGAAAATTGGGGTGGAAAAAATGTTCCGATCTGATTCGGTCGCTCTATGCCCAGCTCTGCGAAAGCGACTATTACAAAGAGTACATGCAAAGCGCCGAAACGTCGTTCGACAACGACCGCCGCTTTCTCATGAAATTCTTCGAGGCGATGCAGGAGTGCGACGCATTGGATGAAGCATTGGAAGAGTTGTCCGTCATGTGGCTCGACGACGTACCGTTCGTCATCGTCATGATCCTGCGCACGCTGGAAAACACACGGCAATCCCACACGGAATTGAAAGTCGCAGCAGAATTCAAGAGTGACGAAGACCCCGCATTCGTCCGAACGCTGTTCGAACACACGCTCGTCAACTACAATGCCTATCAAACCCATATCGAAAAATACACGGCCAACTGGGACATCGAACGCATCGTCTTCATGGACAATCTGATTATCGCCACGGCCATTGCCGAGTTGGTCTCGTTCCCTTCGATACCGATCAAAGTCACGCTCGACGAGTTCATCGAAATCTCGAAATACTACTCGACCCCGGGCAGCAGTACTTTCATCAACGGCATCTTGGACAAGGCGGTCGAATCGCTCACGGCCGAAGGGCTTATCAAAAAGGCGGGTCGCGGCTTGATATGAAACCGCCCCGGTGTATGCTGCAATACGCAACCACTGCCACTACCCTGTTGTTCGTAATCCTGTTGACTGCAACCGCATGCAATTCGCATACGGCACAACGCCACGCACATAAACCGATTGCAGAAATCGGTCGAGGCCGAATTCTCCGGATAACGGACCAGATGCTTGCAACGGGCGGTTCGGATACCGTTCGATTCGGACGGCTACACTCGGGTGAAATCGCCGTGATGCACCTTTGGATAGCCAACGAAACCGAACGCCCGCTCGTCATCTCCGACTATTTACGCAGTTGCGGATGCACAACGTTAGAGTTTGACAATCAACCGATTCTGTCGGGCGAAGCCAAACCGGTCACACTTACGTTCGATTCGCGCGGAGAGCGAGGCTGGCAACTCAAAACCGTGGATATTCTGTCAACGGAATCCCCCTGCTCTCTGCGGCTTTTCGTCGAAGCCGACGTCGAATAATACTTGCAAATTACCCGAGATTGACTATCTTTGCAAAAGATATGTCCGCGCCTCTCGCAGACCGGACTCAATGGAATCGCAAACAACCATAAACAGTTAAAACTATGATCGAATTTCTTCAGGCCGTACCGGCTCAACCCCAACCGGGCTTTATGCAACAGTACAGTTTCCTTATCATGATCGGCCTTATGGTGCTGGTATTCTGGCTGCTGATGTGGCGCCCTGAAGCCAAACGCCGCAAACAGATGCAGACATTCCGCGAAGGACTGAAAAAAGGTGACAAAATCATCACGGCCGGCGGCATCTATGGTGTGGTCAAGGAGGTTAAAGAGACCTCGTTACTCATCGAAGTGGACGGCAACGTAACATTGCGCATCGACAAAAACATGGTCGTAGCCGACAACAGCGACCTGCAACCGCAGAAATGATAAAGACTATCACACATCCCTGTGTCGGCACCTGTTCACGCCAGGTAGAGATTGAACTGGAAGACGGCATCATCCGTCGGGTTGCATTCACGGGCGGTTGCAGTGGCAATACACAAGGTGTCGCAGCACTCGTTCGCGGCATGAAATCGGAAGAAGCCATTGCCAGACTGGAAGGCATCGACTGCCACGGGAAAGGGACTTCCTGCCCCGATCAATTGGCCAAAGCACTCAAGACGGCGCTCTGACAACCAAATTCGGGAACGGATTTTGCATGGAACTTTACGTATAAACCAATACGAAAAGTTTCATGTATTATCTTTGGTATCTCTTATTAGGCTTGGCGGCCGGATGGATCGCCAATCTCATCGTCAAAGGGGGCGGCTCGGGGCTGCTCATCAATCTGATCGTCGGTATCGTCGGCAGTATTCTGGGCGGATGGATTTTCTCGCTCATCGGATTGGCTCCCGTCGGGACGCTTGGCAGTCTGGCAACGGCTATCATCGGTGCAATCATTCTGCTGTGGATCGTCTCGGCTATCAATCACAGAAAAATCCGGAACCAGTAATCCTATCCGATTTGCAAAAACAAAAGCGAGGTCTTTTAAAAAAAAGACCTCGCTTTTTGCGTTGAGCTGCCGGGATTCGAACCCAGAACGACAGAACCAAAATCTGCTGTGTTACCATTACACCACAGCTCAAACATTCGCTCGAAAGCTGGGGCAAAGATAACAAAAATCCGGCAATCTGCAATTTCGCCGACAGAAAAAACGTCAAATCTTCATCAGAAAACGAGCACGATCGACAACATAACGAATATGCGTACCCTCGCCTATCATCCCTGTCGCTTCATGGGCTCCGACATGAAACGTCAATTTTCGGCCGTCGACCTCAGCCAACACTGCCGTCGCCGTAATTTCCGTCCCCAAACCGGACGGCTTCAGATGCGAGACATCCATTTCGGCACCAACGGTCGTCGAACCATCGGGCAAAGCATGCGCCACTGCCCGCATCGCAGCATTTTCCATCAATGCGACCATCGCCGGTGTTGCAAACACGGTCAAATCTCCCGACCCCATCGCTGATGCCGTATTTTCGGCCTTCACGACCGTCGTACTCTTTGCAGACAAACCTGCAATCAACTGTTCCATAACTATTTTACCAAATCGATATAAACAGGCAAGTGATCGCTGAAACCACCCCGATAATTTTTGCCTGCAAATGAACGAAACGGATATCCGCGATATGTACCCTCCGTTTCCAACAAATAGGCCGGACTGAAAATACGTCCCCGATATTCGGAATCCGCTTCATGCTGCAGTCTGAATCCACCAGCTGAACCGGTCGCCAAATTCGCCGTCACCACAATCTGATCGAACAGATTCCACATGCCGTTGTAAGCCAACGTTCCCGCACCGGACCGAAACAAAGCTGCGAACGGATTGAAAAACTCACCTGCGCACAACTCGTCCAACGAACTCCGAACCCGTAGTCCATCGACCACACTTTTATCGACAGGATCATCGTTGAAGTCTCCCATCACCACGATTTTCGTATCCGGTGCACATTGCAGCACCGAATCGGCCATCCGGCGAATCTGTTCGCCCACAGCAATCCGCTTGAATTCCGAGGCCTCCTGCCCGCCCAACCGCGATGGCCAATGCGAAACAACGAAGAAAAACGGCTCCTCGTCGACCATTCCCCACATCGTCAGAATATCGCGCGTCCGAAAATGGGGTAACTGCGGCACATCGGCCCGCACCGGGCGACACCCGACGAACCGGAAACGCTCGGGACGATACAAAAACGCGACATCGATGCCACGTTCATCCGGCGAATCGAAATGTACGACCCGATAACCGGCCGAAGCAAGTCGTTCCGAGGCCGCAATATCCTCCGCTACCCCGCGATTTTCGACCTCCGCAAGCCCGATAATGACCGGAAAATCATCATCGAGCATGGCAATATCGGCAAACACCCGCTCGACATTCGCCAATTTACGGGTATATCGTTCCGCATCCCACTTTTTGGATCCGGCAGGCGTATATTCGTCGTCCCGCGTCTGCGGATCATCGATCGTATCGAAGAAATTCTCAGTATTATAAAACACCACCTTGCAAGGCTTCTGCGCAAAACCCGTAAAAAAGGCCGCAACAAGCAAGCCGGTGAAAAACAAATACTTCTTCATGAATTCAAATTACAATCCCCAAGCGGCCGCATCTTTCTGCTGCTTCACCGATTCGGGCAGAGTCGGAAAGAAAGTGAAACCGGTCTGCTTTTCGATTTCCGCAACACTCTTGACCCAACTTTTCGCCTCGCCCTGACCACCGGCATTCGCCACCCAGAAACCGATGGATTTCAACTGTTCGGCCTTATAGTCGCCCAACAAATCGCCCGTCTGACGGATATTTCCGGCAGTCGTACGTACCAAGACCTTGAAATAAGAGTCGGGAATCGGACAAGTGTTGCCGACTTTGTCGATAGTCGTTTTTGTATTGTCCGGATTCCAATAGGCTCCCGTCACGACATAAAGCGTATCGGAGCAAACCCAATCGCGCACTTTCGCCTCCAATCGGGCCCATCCCTGCTGGTTGAGATTGCTCGCCTGCGGCGTAGAATTGGATGCGTAGAACGTTTGATAACACATGCCACCCGCGGTCAAATCGGCATTCCGGTCGGCATTGGGAATCTGATGCCCGCGGTCATAATCCCCCACATAACTGCCACGAGATAAATCAGCCTGCCAAGCCGACGAAAGATCGGGATCGAAAGCCCACGGATCGGGTTTCGGTCGTCCGGATCCGAGATAAGTCCGATGCAGCGGATAGGCCACCCACCAAGCACCGCGTTTGGTCGCATCGAAGCACATCGTATAGTTCCGGCCTCTGAAAGAGGTACCCGTCTGCTCGTTGCGGACATTGCAATAATGCGTCACATAGTGGTAATTCGTATGCTCAGTGCACACAGGCAATTCGGGCCATGCGGCGTTGCCCTGTATCTCCTGCGACGGAGGGACTACAGGATTCTCATCGAGGGGGGGAAATTCGCCATCGCTGCCGCACGCTGCCACACAAGTCATCATAGCCAATCCTATGCACAGCCGCAGTACATTCAAATAAAACTGGAACATCATAATCATGAAATTATTTAAGGTTGAGTAAATTCGCTATCGTTTCGGCATCGGTTCACCCGTCCATCGGACATGGAATATCGTATATCGGTCAATATCTTTCGACTGCCCCGACGGACAGTTGTTCGTGAACACGATCCGGAAAGTACCGGACGCATGCACATCGACAGTATGCGTATGTTTTTCGAGAGGTGCCACGGTTTTCCAGACATGGGAGGTTTCCACCATACTGCCATTCTGCCAAATTTCCACACGGAAATTGACGTCCGTATCACCCTCATTGGTCGTACCGTAATCGAAAGTCAACTTTCCGCAACCACCCTGCAATTCAGGCGAAACAATGCTGCCGGCATTATCCTTGTGGCCATTCATGGACAATCCCCGGGTTTGGTAATCCGTTCCGAGAAGCTCCGGATAATAGGGATCGGAATGCTGCCCTCCGCCCGAATAAACCGCACAATTTTCCCCACGCCATCCATCGGACGTAATTAAACAACCCGCATAGGTCGAACGGGGTTCGAGGGTTGAAAAATCATCACAACCGCCACCGATTAAATCGCTGTTATCCACATCACCGCCCACATTTCCACTTCCATCGGAACCGCTTCCGTTATTTCCGTCGGAATCGCCATTTTCATCATTGTTAGCTCCGTTGTCCGGAGTTGCGACACGTCCCGATTGAGACAACGGCACGATAATCCGATTGCCACCCTCGACTGAAATAACGAGCGAGGCTGTAAAACCATCGATCGTCTCATTCGGTCCGAGGTTCGTTACACGAACCAACAAGCCGTCACGAACGGGAGACGGAGTTTCGAACCGATCGGCATCCGGACCTACAATCGAAGCGACCAATACCCGATTCTCGAAATTCGCAACTTCGACCTCTACGGTTTTCGACACCTTGTAATCGGTCGCATTCCAACGAAGCGAAACCGGAGATACGGAAACGATTTGCGGCGTCGAAGGTACAGAAGGCGTATCGGGATTCGAGGGATCTGTTTCCGAATCATCCGGTTTTGTGGGCTCGGAGGGTTTTTCCTCCGGATCATCTGATTCGGTAGGTGCGGTACCTTACACCACTGTTACGGATTGAGAAAAAACGGTTTGCCCGTCCGAACTTTTCGCCGAAAAGGCAAAATCTGCAGAATGGAACGCCGTATCGACGAATAACCGGAACGAAACTATTCCCATTCCCTCGCCGGAAGTAACTGATGCCGTCAACCAGTCCGCTTGTTCCGGAACATCCAACTGCCACGCACAATTAGTCCTGACAGAAAAACCCTCGGCGTTCAACGCATTTCCGGCAACATCGAAACGCAACGTATCCGGCGTCACCTCCAGATAGGGAGCGACCGGAACAGGCTCAGGCATCGGCTCGGGCGATGGTTCCGGAATGGAACTACCATCTGCACAAGACGTTAAGCCTACGAGCAGAACAAAGCCGGCAAGCACAACAAAGCACTTACATAAATCGATTCTTCGCATACGAAACAGGTTTCGTCCATTCAAATTCGGAGCAAGGCTGGTCAACGAATCCGATCGGATTCGCGAATCAACAACTCATCCCGAAAAATCGCTTTTGCCGCCAAATAGGCAAACAACAAGCAAACAATGGGCAATGCGATGGCAGGTTTGAATCCCTGCGTGTGAAACGCCAAATCGGAAACGACACGCCGTCCCAAATAGTAATAAGCACCTTCCATGACCACGCAACCCAACAAGAGCACCATTTCGACACAACACAATCGAATCTGAAGCATACGCCGCCGATAAAGAAAAATCGTAATCAATGGTAACAGACAGGCTGCAACCAACAGAATACCCAGATAAATCGTATGGTGCAATGTTTCACCGTCAGCCGTTTCGAGTGCAAAGGCATGCAATTCGAACATCCCTACCTCACCGGCGAACCAAGCCAACGGTGCAAAAAACATCACGCCGATCAACGCGGCAATCAAAAACAAATAGAAAGTCTGAATACGTTGTATCATTTCTACAATTCTTTATCTATCATATATTTATTACGGTCAGTCGCATTCCGATTGATTAGTTCGCCAAGAAAACCCGCCAAAAACAACTGTACACCAAGCACCGCCGCAACCAATGCCAAATAGAAAAGCGGCTGCTCGGTGACGGAACGCAACGGCAGATCGTGCATCTGCTTCCACAACTTCGCTGCAATGATCCACACGGCCGTACCGCCGCCGAAGAGGAACATCAAAGTGCCCAATCCTCCGAAAAAATACATCGGCGACCGTCCGAAATGAGACATGAATAGCACCGAAATCAAGTCCAAATAACCCTTGAGCATCCGTTCCACACCGAATTTCGACTGTCCGTATTTGCGAGCTCGGTGTTCGACCACTTTTTCGCCGATACGTCGGAATCCCGCCTTACGGGCCAGAATCGGAATGAAACGGTGCATCTCACCGTATACTTCGATAGATTTCACTACTTTACGCCGATAGGCTTTCAGCCCGCAGTTGAAATCATGCAACCGGATACCCGAAGCACGCCGTGCCGTCCAGTTGAAAAATTTACTCGGCCAACGCTTGCCAATAGGATCGTAACGCCGTTTTTTCCATCCGGAAACCAAGTCATACCCCTCCTCGACGATCATACGGCGCAATTCGGGGATTTCGTCGGGCGAATCCTGCAAATCGGCATCCATCGTGATAACCACTTCACCCAGGGCAGCCACAAAACCACAATAGAGCGCTGCCGATTTTCCGTAATTGCGCGCAAAACCGATCGCCCGAATCGCAGGATACTGCGTTTTCAACCGCTCGACAACCGACCACGAACCGTCGTCAGAACCATCATCGATAAAAATCAATTCGTATGATAATTCGTGTTCTCGCATTACCCGGTCGATCCATGCGGCGAGTTCCGGCAAGGATTCTTTCTCATTGTAAAGCGGCACGACGACCGAAACGTCCAACTGCAAATCGTTCATAGCCGTCATTCGACTGCGTTATCGTTCATACCGTCGGATTCCTCGTTCGTTTCATCGAACGGACGGGGTGCACGCGTCGTAATGGCCGCAATAATCAACCCGAACACAGCACCGAAAAACAACGCCGAGAACAAACCTCCCCAAACGGTCTGCAAAACCGACGGCACGGGCGCCGCCTGCAACTGCTGGAAAGACTGCGACAACAATCCCTCCATCGAGGCTGGCATCTGAGAACCGCTCTTGAAGACCAATTCGGTCACGGCTGCAATTATGCGTTCGATATGATTCGAATAACCGACTATCAAATGCAGATAGACCGCCTGCACTACACCGACAATCACACCGGCAAAGGCCGACACGGTCATCACCGCACCATAGCCCTGACCGAAAGTGAAGCCGACGGCCGCCCCGTACAAACGCGAACGGTTCTGCGCGAAGCGCAACAACAGCCAAAAATGCAGCACCACGACGCCGATCCATTCCAACATCATCAAATAGTAAAGCCACATCTTGCCCGATACCGTTATCAGGTTCTCCACCACGAACGAAACCGAAAGCAGCAAACCGACGATAACGCCCCACTTGGCAGCTTCGTTCCAAAAAGTTTTATGTTCCATAATTATTTCGATTTTTTAGCGTAATTCTCCTTTACCCTCACGCACAATGACCGGCTCACCATCCGTCAGATCAACGACTGTAGTCGGCACCGTCTCTCCGATGCCTCCATCGACAACGAACGCAATCGTACGTCCGAAACGCTCTTGAATCAATTCGGGGTCAGTCGTATATTCTGTTTCGTCGTCCTTGACCGAAGTCGTCAACATCGGACATCCCAATGCACCGACAATCGCACGTGTGACGGCATTTGCCGGAATGCGGATACCGATTGTCCGCCGCTTTTCCAGTACTTTGTCGGGGACGTGCGATGAGGCCGGAAGCAAAAAGGTAAACGGCCCCGGCAAATTGCGTTTAAGAATTCGGAATACAGCGTTGTCTACCCGGCAATATTCCGACACCTGCGCAATGCTTTCACATACCACCGTCAACTCACCGTCGCCTTTCATTCGGCGCAAGCGTTCAATAGCCCGAGGTGCCCGCAACGAACACCCAACGGCATAGACGCTATCGGTCGGATAGACGATCAGTTCGTCGTGTTCCAATGCCCCCACAATCCGTTGCAACTCCCGTTCCGAGGGGTTCTCACCGTACAACTTCACAAGCATGGTTCAAAGATACGAATAAGCCTGAGCAAAAACAACTTTTTTCATTAACGCAATAGAACGTTTGTGGTTAGACAGTCCATGTGCATCCCGTTCCCGTCTAATTTTTTGTCGGACACAAGCATCTTCGACAAGACCAAACAAACACAAACGGCTGTTTCATTCTGCCGAAATGCGGTTCTCAGCAATCAAGGACGGCTCTCTTTTTTCAGTCGTTCAACCGCATGTTCCAACGATTCGGTCGGCGGAATGACGTTGTATCCCGCCCAATAGCTCGCATCGCCGTAATCATCGACCAAATCACTGAAAATCTGACCGGAACGGAATGCCTCCTTACGGTTGATAGGCGCAATCGGGGCATCGTCGCGATCGACCGCCACCATTTCGGTATAGGTCGAATAAACCGACGTAAACAACCGTTTGCGCCAATCGCATTTGGCCCGTATCGCATTCTGAACATAGTTCAGATAACTCTTGTCGCCATCCAACCGATAGCCGATGACGAAAGCGATTTTCAGCGGATTGAAACGCAGGCCGGAGGGCTTCTTACGCAGCACGGAACGCACGGCCAACTCCTTGTCGGTCAAATCCATTTCGAACTCGGCGCGAGTGATGGCCAACCGTTCCCGATCGATATAAAGCGTTCCGGCGAACACCGGATAGGTCGTGCGGCGCTGCGGACGAAACGCAATGACATACTGCATCCGACCGTCGAGCTCGGCTGTTCCCGCCATCTCAAACCGGTAATCATTCAGATAGACCGGATCGAGCAAAGCATCGGGATTCTTGGCTATGTCCACCTCCAATGCCAGATTGGGTCCGCCAGCCACTTTTACCGACAACGTATCGCGGCTACGTTGGCTCACCAATTGACGACCTTTGAGCATCCGCACCCGATCGCCAATCACGGAACGACCCGCATAAGCCGTTTTGAAAAGCTCCATAACGGCCTCCGAAACGCCGATATAACGCCGTCCTTTCTGCACGGTCTCCCGATAGAACCACGTCGACATGGTTCCATGCGCCGGATAGTTGCGGTCAACCTTGGCGATCGCTTCGTCCACGATATGACGCGGATCGGCCCCGTAGACGACCACATCCGAAAGCACCGTTTCGGCAGGATTCATCCAGACAGTCAACGCATCGCCTGCCTCAGCGGGATATAGATAGCTCGTAGCGTAACCGATGTGCGAAAACTTCACACGTCGAAAATCGGCTGGTGAAAAACGCAACTCAAACGCCCCGTCGGCATTGCTAACCGTTCCGATATTGGTTCCGTCGAGCGTCACGTTGACGCGGGACAAGCGCCGTCGGTTCTGTCGGTCTTTCACCACACCGCGAATGACAACCTCGCTATCTGAAACGGTAACCGATGTATCGGCGGCCGTGACCGGAGCAGCTGCCACGTCGAACGAACAGAACAAAACGGCCAAAAGAGCAATCGAAAACGCGAATTTCAACAGGTTCTTCATTAGCAAACTCCGTTATTTGATTTTCCGTTTATTCAACTCGGCGCTGTATGCCCGTGCGTTGGCGCTATGTTCTTTCAACGTGCGAGCGAAATTGTGATAACCGTCGAACGTAGGACGCGCACAGAAAAAGATATAATCGTGTTTCTCGAAACGCAACACCGCATCGATGGCCGGAATCCCGGGCATGCAGATAGGCGACGGTGGCAGCCCCCTATTAACATAAGTATTATAGGGAGACGGGTATTTCAGATGACGGTAGAGAATGCGCCGCAATCCGAAATCCTGCATGGCATACTTGACGGTCGGATCGGCCTGCAAAGGAATCCCTTTACGCAAACGGTTGATATAGACACCCGCGATGCGGGGCATTTCGTCGTTCTTGCGGGTCTCCTCGTAGACGATAGACGCCAACGTCATCACCTCCAATCGGCTCAACTTCGAACGACTACGCAGACTGTCGCGCTCTGCTGTCCAGAAACGATCGTACTCGCGGCGCATCCGCTGCACGAAAGCATCGGGCTTCACCGTCCAATAAAATTCGTAAGTATCGGGAATGAACATCGAAAAGAGCGTCAGACTGTCGAATCCCACATCGGAAGCCAACTCCTTGTCGGTCAATGCGCGTAGCCATGCCGCAGAATCGGCATCCAACTGACGGCCCAACTTGCCTGCCAACTGCGCTGGCGTGCGCACATGGTTGATCGTCACCCGCACGGGGGTCTGCATTCCGAATTTCAGCATCTTCACCACATCCTTGACCGACATGCCACGCTGCAAGACATAGTGCCCGGGCTTGAACGTGTTTTCGAGATTCAATCGCTTGGCATAGAAGCGAAACGCAGCCCGATGACGCAACACCGGCATCAACGAATCGGTCAACGACGCATAATCGGCTTGTCGGCTGACGTACAATTCGTGCTCCGAACGCACGGCATTGCCATAAAACTGCAACCAACCGAACAACCCGCCGACGAGACCGACGGCCGCACCGATCAAAAAGATACGAAACAATGTTTTTTTATTCATGAACTACTGGATTTTATCGTTTGCATGCTGTCAAAATACGGGAAACGGCATTCGAAACATTCCGGTAAAATTCCGGAAGATCGACACCGCGAATCCGCCGGTTTTCGACCACCGGTTCGCCGTTCACGACGACCGTCTCGACATCCGACGCCTTGCCGCAATAGACCAGATTCGACACGAGATCGTGCACGGGCTGCAAATGCGGCTTTTGCAGATCGATGACGATGACGTCGGCCAAGGCCCCTTTGCGCAATACGCCTAATTCGCCGTCGGCATAACCCATCGCCCGAGCTCCGTTCACTGTCACTGTCTTCAATGCCTCGTAGGCGGGCAAAGACGTCGGGTCGCCCGTGGCGGATTTCTGCAAGAACACCGCAGTCCGCAACTCCTCGAACATATCCAAATCGTTGTTCGAACATGTGCCGTCTGTACCGACCGTCATGTGCACGCCCGCCTGCATCATCGGCCAAACCGGAGCGACACCGCTCGACAACTTCATATTGCTCTGCGGATTGTGGGACACCACAACGCCTCGCTCAGCGAGCACCGCAATATCTTCGTCATCGACATAAACGCAATGTGCAGCGATCGTACGGTCATCGAGCAACCCCAACGATTCGAAATGCCGGACGGGTGTCCGGCCGTACAGTTCGCCGATGATACGCGATTCATCCATCGTCTCGGCGATATGGCTCATGAACATCAAATCGTTGCAGCGACAGAACTCTTTTCCGCGCACCAGATTATCCGGCGAACATGTATATCCCGAATGAGGAGCGATTGCCACCGAAACACGATCGCAACCGGCGGAATTCGACATCGCCTGTTCCGCATCGCGAAGTACATCATCGATGCTCCGGTCGAAATAGGAGCAACCCAACAGCGCCCGAATGCCGAGCCGATGAACCACCTCGACGCACCGGCTCTCGTGAAAATACATATCCACGAACGACGTGACCCCACCGAGCAATAGTTCGACAATACCGAGCGTCATGCCGAGCGCAATATCGTCGGGCGTCTGATGCGCCTCGAACGGCCAGATGCAGTCATTCAACCACTCCATCAAGGCTCTATCGTCTGCATAACTGCGCTGGAGGGTCATTCCAGCATGACAATGGGTGTCGACCAACCCTGGCATGACTAATTTTCCCCGACAATCGATGACGCGAGCATCGGGATGTGCCGCCAAAAACGCCGCACGTTCGGTCTCCGAATCCGACACCAGCTCGATGCGGTTCCCCGAAATACCCAAAGCCCCCGTAAATGTGCGGGGCTTGCCCTCGGTCATAGGCAACAACAAAGCATCGGTAAAAAGTATCTCCATGTTATTTAGGTTTCACTATCATATGCCTTAATCGTATCGAATCGTCCGTTTTCGCTTCCGGCGGTTGTATTTATCACTTGATTTTCACTCTCGTCTTTCCAAATCCGAAACGTCTCCGCACGGGCACCGGCGCATCGAACGAATTGCCGCGCACGGTAATCTGCATCTCGCCCGCGACAGCGTTCGAACCGATCCGAATAACCCGATTGAATGCACCCGCTTCGCTTTTGAGAGGCTGATAGACAATGCGTATTACCCCGCTGTCGCCAGGAGCTACCGGACGACGGGAACAAGACGCGCGAAGGCACGAACTGGACGTAATCAACCGAGAGACGACCAAAGGGGCATCGCCCGTATTGGTAAAAGCTATTTCACAACTCAAGTCCCCACCGCGACGCGGCACATCGCCGAAATCGCACACGGTCATAGACAACCGCAACTCGGCACCGCGCACAACGGTCGTATCCGCCTGCAAACCGCGCTCCCGGGCTGCAAGCGTTCCGAACGACATAATAAAACCGACCGTCAACGATACGGCATATCTGAACAAATACCACATAATTATTTCATTCGGAAAATATAGGTTATCGTTCCTCCTTGCACGGCCGCCGCACTTTCAGCAAAACGCGCCTTGCGTGCGGCAGCGAGCGCCGCATCGATCAATCCCTTATCATTGGTCGTCGAGCCTCGCGGTTCAAAAACCGCACTCTCCACTTCACCGCGCGCCCCGACCGTCACCCGAACCACCACTTTCCCGCTTTCGGTTCCGGGGTAAGCCGGACGCGGCAGATTGCCGACCAATCCTCTCCCCTGCAACCCTTTGTCGAGCTGCTCCAAACCATCAGGCTCGAGACCGGCACCTCGACCGGAAGCGCTGTCTTCGCCCTCCTGGGCATGGGGATTGCCCGCATTCTCGGGCTCGTCGACACCCCCGCGATTCATCTTGAAAAGCGCTTTTGGGTTGGGTGTACGGGTCGTTTCGTCCGCACCGTCGACCTGTGAGACCTGCTCCTCGGACGTTGCATGCTCGTGTACACGCCGCACTGAAGCAACTGTCGGTCTCGGAGGTTCGGGCTCAAGAAATTCGATTTCGATCGTATCGTTCGGTTTCTCGACGATCCGGCTGATATCGAACGACACGAACCAAAACGCAATGGCGAGCACCGACGCATAAAGCGTCAGTGCAATCACCGCCCATCGGCGCGGTCCTCGGTCATTCGGATCGTAGTAATACATCGTTTCGTCTATTCGGGTTGTGTTGCTGCGTTGAGTTTGTAGCCGTTGCGTTTGGCAATGTTCATCACCTTGACCACTTCATCCCAGACTACCGTTTTCTCCGCATGCAACGATACAGTCGGTTCATTTTGACCATCGAGACGAGCTTTGAGCGCCCGCTCGACCCCCTCGAGCGAACCGACCTCCTGCAACTCGACGTAATAACGGTACGTTCCGCCCGCATTCTGAATGGAGACGGTCGTCATCGCCTTGTCTTTGAGCTGATTCGTACTTTTCGGCAACATCAGTTTCAACGCATTGGGATTGATGAGCGTCGTCGCGATGAGCAGAAACAACAACAACAGGAACATCAAGTCGGTCATCGACGATGCCGAAAAACTCTTATCGACTTTCGAGCCGTGTTTGATTGCCATAATCGCCTATCTTTGAACGGGTTGATTCAGAATATCCATGAATGCGATGGAATTGGCCTCCATCTGGAACACCAGCTTTTCGATGCGAGCGACCAGATAGTTGTAGCCGAAATAGGCCGGAATACCGACCAACAGACCCATCACGGTCGTCACCATCGCGACATACATACCGCTCGACAACAAAGCGAGATCGACCGTTCCGCCCGCAGCGGACATATCCATGAAAGTCTGCACCATGCCGAGCACAGTACCGAGGAAACCGATCATCGGCGCACCGCCGGCTATAGTCGCTAAAAACGGAAGTCCGTTTTCGAGTTTCGAGACTTCGAGGTTGGCAACGTTCTCGATAGCAGTCTGCACGTCGCTCATCGGACGACCGATCCGCTCGATACCCTTTTCGATCATGCGCGCAATCGGCGTATCGGTCTTCCGGCACAAATTGACGGCCACCCCGATTTTACCATCGGAGATGTAATCGCGAATCCGGTTCATGAAGTTCATGTCCAGCACCGAAGCCTTGCGAATAGCCAAAAAGCGTTCGACGAAGATGAAAATCGTCACTCCGCCCAATGCCAGCAACGGCCACATCAACCAACCGCCCTTCGAAAAGAGCGACCACAATCCCATGCGGGTTTCTTCACTTACGGCCACCGCTTCGGCAGCCTGCAAAAAGTTGATCATAGTTCTATCGATTTATTGAATTTTGTTTTCATGCTGTTCTTCGGCTTCGTTTTCCACTGCAACCGGTTCTGCCTGTTTCGCCCGCAAACGTTCAGCTCGTCGGGCCGCTCGCCGCGCCTGCCGTTTTTTGTTCGTGAAGCGTTCTCGAACCCGATGGCGGAAATCACGGAAATTATCGAAATCCTCCTTGAAATAGATGCCCAATCCTGTCTCCTGCAAACCCTGATTCTCGTCGAAACGGTCAATCGTCTGCGTGAATGCTTTCAGTTTCAACGTACCGGCCCGATCGATCAGATAGGTGATATAAGCCTCACCCATGAAATTGGACATCGAACGATTGACCATCTGCTGTTTACTGTCAATCAAATAATTGCCCTCCAACTCAACGAAAAGACGGTTATTGATAAGCCCTTTCGAAAGTCCGAAATCGACCTCATCGCCCGTCAGTTCCGATTTAGGACGATACCGGATAACGATGCTGTAATCGTCCGCCGAAAGCAGGTTGCTCAACTGGTTGGTCAGAAATTCCAACCCCGTATTGTACGAAACCGATGCACCGATATTCTGCGAAGCAACATTGTTTTCGGCCATGAAGCTCTTGAACAACAGGAGATAGAGGAACTGCATGTCGACCGTTTCGGGCGTATTCAGCGCATTAGCGATGATGGCTTGCGTCTCGGGGTCGGTCGAAGGCACCCGCACATCGAACGTCACGGTCGGGTCGGTCAACCGCTCGCCGAGATGGATCAGACACTCCACATTGACCGACCGGTCGCCTGCCAATCGGTCTGACGTACTGCCCAACAACGGCTGCAACGAAGTCTTGAGTTTATACAAGGCATCGATATTGAGCATGGCATTGATCGGAGAACCCGTCCACTGAATTGTCGAACCGGGTTCGATTTCGAACCGCCGGTTGAGAATATTCTGCAATGTAAAGTGAAAACTACCATCGTCGATGGTGTAATCGCCGTACATCTCAAAGACGTTCGATCTCGGATTTATCTGCATACTGAGCGTACCCGTACCGCGTGCTCGTATCACGTTACCCGATACGGACATTTCCAAATCGACATTGGGCCGCACATCGAGCGTCATCGCAATGTTCATCTGACTGGTCGTTCCCGAACGCCGTTTGCGACGCCGTTCGAACTGCTGTCTTTTCAACACGAGCCGGTCGGTGGTATCCTCCAGCTGCGGTTTCTCGAAGACGACAAAATCGGCATTCGAAATATTCGACTTGCTCGACATTGGCAGGAAGAAAGTCGAATTATCGTCCGTCGCCGCCGTGATACGCATGTCGACCTTACCCTTGTCACCCGAAATTCGGGCATTGCCTGTAGCGTAAACCTTACCGTAGAACGTATCGTTGTCCGATTCGTCGGTATCGAGCACCAACATGCCCTCGGGGCGCACCCGCACGTCATAAGCGATATTGGAAAGATGTTGCAGATTCAAGGTCAGATCAAGCAGTCCGCGATTCCGTTCGGAATCGAAAATCGGCACGTTCGAGCAAGTGAACCGATTGCCGCGTACGTCGAGCGACACATCGGGGACATCGTAAGTCACTTGGGTGAAATCAACGGTCGTACGCAAACCCTTGACATCCACCTTGCCGGTCAGTTCGGCCGCACGGCGTTCGCCCCGAAGCACCAGATCGGCCGAAGCCATGCCCCTGGTCGAAGATACCACCCCCGACAAAATCGGATCCATCAGACCCATATCGATGCTGTCAAGACGCATCCGAGCATAATAACGGCGATGTTTGGGCGCATAAAAACCGCGAATAATCGTATCGCGCGTCATCCGATCAGTGATGAAAACACCTGCCCGATTACGCGCCAATTCCCAACGGGAAGTAAGTTGCAACGACGGTCCCGCAAAACCGTTGACCGACAGACTGTCCAACCGAATGTCCGCCGAAATTTCTCCACCGCCGAACACGGCTTTCATGGTCGCCTCGCCATTGGTCCGCCCCTCGATACCATAGCCCATCCGATCGACGATTTGCGAAAAAGGCGCCAAGTCGAAATTGAACAACCGCAACGACAACGAGTCGTTCGGATTGCGCGATGCAACGCCATCAAGTAACAAATGCTGCCCGTCACTGGTGACCAAAAAACGATCGATCACCACTTGTGCAGTGTCGATCCGGATACCGCGAGACAAAATCCGCCACGTAATATCCCCGCGTACGATGCGCGAAGGCAAAATACGCACATCGAGTACGCGTCCGTTCGGGCCTTCTTCATCCGAGACCCCGGCACGGACCTCGAAGAATCCCGAAAAATGGCGTATCGTATCGCTGAATCCTGTCGACAACTCCACCTGTCCGCCTTTGGCTCCACCCGAAACCTGCAATCCGGGCAAATGAAGTCCCGCCGCATAGAAATTTTCGGCATCCGCACTCACAACCAACGAATCGTTCGTATTGCGAGCGTTGACATTCAACCGAATAGCCAGCAATCCACCCCGTTCGATGTAATCCGACACAGCCCGGAAACTCAACCGGTCATTCGCCGGATTGAACGTCAGATTCAACGACGAACCCTCGGCAATCTGCAACCCGGGCGACACGGCATCGATCACCGGATCGAAATTGCGGATGTCGACCTTCAACTGCGAATAATTATCGGACGCGGCAGGTTGTATCGGAATCCTTTCACTGACATCTTTCCATCGATTGCCGAGCCGCGGCAGATATTTTCCGGCACTCTGCCGGAGATAAGCGAAAACCTCGCGGTAGCTGGTCTTGCTTCGGAACGTAACATCGGCGAAATCCGAACGCAATTCGACGTATTTGCTGTTCATCGAGTTTTTCCCCCTAACCGCCAGACTGTCGACCCGCAAGGTCTTGTCGTTGTAACGATAAACGACATCGGAGATCCGAATCGTTCCGTTCATATCATCCAACGAACGCCCGCTTCCCCGTGCCACAATCCGCGCAGCAAGCTGCGAAACGGAATCGCGGCGATTGATGCGAAGCTGCGCCAAATCGGCTTGATACAAGGATAACAAAAAGTCGTAACGCGGCACCTGCTCATTGAAATCGAGCAAACCGGAAAAATCGAAATTCAGATGCGGGTCACGCGCCGAAATCCGGCCGTCGAACCGTTTATTGAACAAGCGGCCGTCAAGGTGCAATGTATCATACGTATAATCATTGAACGTCAACCGGTCGACGGTTCCGTCCACCTGCGCATCGGCGTATCTGCGTCCGATCACACCGTCGATTCGCGCCGAAAGCGAAGCGTCGCCGAACAAATCCGTCCGCCCAAGCAGTTCTCCCAAACGCAGATTACGCGCCGCAACGTTTCCGTCGATACTACGCAAACCGTCTCGATAAGGCTGCAAAGCGAGGTCGAAATTCGCCTTGCCGACCGCCGTTTCAGCGCCCATGTTCACACGGAAAAGCGACGGCGTTCCCTTGAACTGCACCGCCAGATTCATATTACCCGCATTGGCAAGTATGTCGACAATTTTCGGAGACAACGATTTTCCGGTAAAATCCGCTACTGCCTGCTGCACTTCAGACGAAACGGTGCTCAAACGCGAAACCTGCACGTCGAAATGCGACTGTCTGAAATCGGGCAAGCCTTGCACCGCAACATCGGCGGCAAGAAACGTGTGCCGCCCCAATCGAAGACTCCGGATTTTGGCATCGAAGTCATCGACCCGACCCGAAAAATCCAGATTGACATCGCTCAATACTCCGGATTTCCCGTGCAACCCGGGCGAAAAATAGGCCACATCAGCAGTGGCGAGCTGCGAATGGCGCAACACACCCTCGATCCGCACGCGCTCGACGAAATATTTGTAATCGGCCCACGAATCGCCCTGCAAGACGATATGCGGAAAAAAAAGATTCGTTTCGGTCGTCAGAATATTCGCATCCGTAAATTCGAGATACCCATTGTCCAACCGGAATTTACCCGAAAGGTTGTCCAACACGAAGCCGCTACGCTCCGCAGCCCGAAAAGACGTTATGTCGGTCTCGATCGAAGAACCGTTCAGCTCGAAACGTTCGATTCCAGCCATGATGCCAGTCAAATGCATGTGACCGAAATCGATGCCGAACGGCGGATTACGGTGTTTCTGCCGTTCGAGGCAAAGTTCCATATCCTTGACCGTCGCTGTGCGGATAGCCAACCGAAAAGGTTTCTTCTTCGTACGATCGGGATTCGCCAAGCGACTGACAACCTGCTTGATATTCATCTCGCCCTCGGGCGTTTCGCGCAGAAACAGTTTGACATCGACCAACTCACCGCGGCTCAATTCCACCCCGCCGCCGAACAATCCGAAACCGGTCACGAACGCATCGACACGGCCGGCATAAATCAATGTGTCGCGCTGATAATCTTCAACATAGAATCCATCGACACGAACCTTTCCGGGAAAAGCCACGGATATGCGCCGAACGCTGACCGTCGTCTGCAACCGGTCGGAAGCCGCCCGGGTCACCTGCCGCACGACAAAATTCTGCACGGCCGGAATCAGCAACGCCAAGGCAAGCGAAAGCAGCAAAACGACGCACGATAACAACGTCATCGCAACCACCTTTCCCAATATTTTTATACCTTTGCGCATCGGGCTTTCATTGTAACTTGCAAAGTTAACTTTTTTGGGAGAACAACCCTACAAAAAGCATGAAATAATTTCGTCTGCCCGAGGGCGGAAAAACACGTACCAAGAGATACGGAACCAAAAATGAACATCACCATCTTAGGCATCGAATCGTCGTGCGACGACACCTCGGCGGCCGTGTTGCGCGACAATACGCTTCTCGCGAACGTCATCGCATCGCAGAGCGTCCACATCAAATACGGCGGCGTCATTCCCGAATTGGCATCCCGCGCCCATCAGCAGAACATCATTCCGGTGGTCGACACGGCGCTGAAAGAAGCCGGCATAAGCACCGACGAAATCGATGCCATCGCATTTACCCGCGGCCCCGGACTGGTCGGGTCGCTGCTGGTCGGCGTATCGTTCGCCAAAGGTCTGTCCATCGCACGGAACATTCCGCTGGTCGAGGTCAACCACCTGCAAGGACACATACTTTCCCACTTCATCGACCTGCCCGACCGACAGTTGCCCCATCCCGACTTCCCGTTTCTGTGTCTGCTGGTCAGCGGCGGCCATACGCAAATCGTCCGGCTGGACTCCCCGTCGGACTGGGAAATCATCGGCACAACCATCGACGATGCCGCAGGCGAGGCATTCGACAAATGCGCCAAAGTCATGGGACTCCCCTATCCGGGCGGACCGGTCATCGACAAACTGGCCAAAGAAGGCAATCCCAATGCGTTCCGCTTCGCCCGCCCGCATGTCGACGGATACAATTACTCGTTCTCGGGGCTCAAAACCTCATTTCTCTATACGCTGCGTGACGCCGTAGCCGAAGACCCCGACTTCATCGAGAAACACAAAGCCGACCTTTGCGCATCGCTGCAAGCAACCATCGTGCGCATTCTGCTGGACAAATTAGTACGGGCATCGAAAGATACGGGCATCCGCGACATCGCCATCGCAGGCGGCGTCTCGGCCAATTCGGGACTGCGCGACGGCATTGTCGCCGAGGGGCAGAAGCGCGGCTGGCGCACGTTCCTGCCCGAATTCAAATTCACGACAGACAACGCCGCCATGATTGCGATGGCCGGATATTACCGCTATCGCAACGGCGAATTTTCGTCGTTGGACGTCTCACCTGTGGCCCGTCTCGAAGAATTGCAGGCACAACACGCCGACACCGAAAAATGACATGAAAATACGTCTGCTTCTTTTATCGGCAGCTCTACTGTCCTACAACGTATCGTTCGGGCGTGACTGTGACGGCGGTCTTAGCCCGGAAGTAACCGAAACCGAAATCACGGCGACCGGACACGAAGCACCGCCAGCCGCTCCAGCCAACATCGAACCGGACGCATTCCGTATTTCCTCGATCGATTCGGCGCTGTTTGCCCGTATCGACGGTCGTTCCTACAAAAAAGGATGTCGGATTCCACCGTCGGAACTGCGTTATCTGACGGTGCTTCACATCGGATTCGACGGAGCGACGCATCGTGGCGAAATGATTTGCAACCGAGCGATTGCCGACGACCTGCTGGAAATTTTCCGAACGCTGTACGAAGCCTGCTACCCGATCGCACGCATGGTACTGATCGACGAATACGACGCCGATGACACGCAGTCGATGGAAGCGAACAATTCATCGGCATTCAACTACCGCGAAATCCGCAACACGGGCAAACTCTCGGCTCACAGTTACGGTTATGCCGTGGACATCAACCCGTTGTTCAATCCGTGCGTCATCGTCCGCAACGGACAAACGACCGTCGACCCGGAAGCCGGTGCGCCCTATGCCGACCGCACGAGAGTTTTCGTCGGCAAAATCGATCACGACGACCTGTGTTACAAAGAATTCCGCAAACACGGATTCATTTGGGGCGGCGACTGGAAAAGCCTGAAAGACTACCAACATTTCGAAAAACCGGTCGAGTCTGCCCACCAATAAAACAAAAGAACCGCCCCGCAGGCGGCTCTTGTTCGACAAAACAAGTTACAATTTAATGTCGTAAATCTGAATCACACCCTGCAACTTGCCGTTATCATCCGTAACGAGCAACGAGGTGACTTTGTGTTTGGTCATCATCTGCTCGGCAGCAATCAGTTTTTCGCGCGACGAAATCGTTCGAGGGTGGAGCGAAGCTATATCCAACGCCTTGATATTGAAGAATTCACCACGCAAACGTTCCATTGCCCGTCGCACGTCACCATCGGTCACAACACCTCGAATGCGATCATTATCAGCCAAAACGATAAGTCCCAAACCTCCTTTCGAAATGGCGTGAATCATCTCCGTGGCCGGACAATCGGACGCAACGACCGGCAAATCGTGCGACCGCATCACATCGCCGACGGTCATCAACAGACGCCGGCCAAGACTACCGCCCGGATGCAATCGTGCAAAATCGACGCTCGTAAATCCGCGCTGCTCCATCAATGCCACAGCCAACGCATCGCCCATCGTGATTTGTGCTGTCGTCGAAGAGGTCGGAGCGAGATGCAAGATGCAAGCCTCTTCCTTGACGCTGACATCCAAATGGACATCGGAATTTTTCGCCAAAGCAGACGCCGGATTACCGGTCATGGAAATCAGCCGGTTACCATTGGCATGGATGAAAGGCACGATTTTGAGCACTTCGTCCGTCTCGCCCGAATAAGACAACGCCAACACGACATCTTCGTGCGAAATCATACCCAAATCGCCATGAAAAGCCTCACCCGGATGCAAGAAGAAGCTCGGAGTACCGGTCGACGCCAGCGTAGCCGAAATCTTACGCCCGACATGGCCCGATTTTCCCATACCCGTGACAATACATTTCCCTTTGCAGCTCAACAGAATTTCGACAGCCGTCACAAACTCGTCGCCCAACGTTTCGCCCATTCGGCGAAGTGCCAACATTTCAGTATGGATGGCCTTGCGGGCCGTTTCCAATATTCGGATTTTATCCGTATCGGTCATTGCAGCAAATTTTTAACGAGGTTCTCCAAATCGTCTAATCGCAACATATTGGGGCCGTCGCTCTTCGCATTGTCAGGGTCAGGATGCACTTCAAAGAAAAAGCCGTTCGCCCCGAAAGCCTTTGCAGCATACGCCATCGCGGGCACGAAACGCCGGTCGCCGCCCGTCTTGCCGCCTGCCGCCCCGGGTCGCTGCACCGAATGGGTACAGTCCATGATAACCGTCGGAGCAATCTCCAGCATATCGGGAATATTGCGAAAGTCGACTACCAGATTATTGTATCCGAAACTGTTGCCGCGCTCCGTCAACCAGATTTCGCGCGCACCGGCATCGAGCGCCTTTTCGTACGGATACTTCATATCGGGGCCCGAAAGGAACTGCGCTTTCTTGATATTCACAATGCGTCCCGTACGGGCGGCAGCGATGACCAAATCGGTCTGGCGACACAGAAACGCCGGTATCTGAATGACATCGACCACCTCGCCGACCGGTGCGGCCTGCACAGGCTCGTGAATATCCGTGAGGAGCTTCAACCCCCACTTGGCCCGTACATCGGCCAACATCTGCAAGCCTTTTTCCAGTCCGGGCCCCCGAAACGAGGAGACGGACGTACGGTTCGCCTTGTCGAACGATGCCTTGAAAATGATATCGGTACCGAGCGAACGGTTGATAGCCACGATGCGTTCGGCCACCGTATCGAGCAATTCAGCAGATTCGATGACGCAAGGCCCTGCGATAAATTTCATTTTTCTATTCATATTCGGTCATGCGGCTAACGATGTCAGAAGGCAAATCCGAGACCGCACGCAATCAATCATCCTAAATTCATTTCATTCAAAAAACGCTCGGCCCGTGCGAGGTCTTCGGGCGTATCGATGCCCACAGTCTCGAACTCCGAAACCGCCACACCGATGCGATAACCGTTCTCCAACCATCGGAGTTGTTCCAATGATTCGGCCTTTTCGAGCGGCGATTGCGGCAAAGCCGTCACAGCCCGCAATACCTCGCTGCGAAACGCATACAGACCGATATGCTTGTAGAACGTGTGCCGCGACAACCACTCCTCGCGCGGAACGCCCCGCAAATAGGGAATCACCGACCGCGAAAAATAGAGCGCCCGCGACTGTGCATCGAGCACGACTTTCGGTGAATTCGGATTTTCCAATGCCTCCAATTCGTCCGCCGGAACGAACGGCTTCACCAACGTGGCAATATCGGTTGTCGGGTCATCGAAACACCCTTTGACTGCCGCAAGCTGTTCGGGACGAATGAAAGGTTCGTCGCCCTGCACGTTCACCACGACGTCGAATACACCGCCCTGCTTGCAATAAGCCTCCCAACAACGGTCGGTACCGCTCCGATGCTCGGTCGAGGTCATTTCGACCTTACCGCCGAAAGCCCGCACGGCATCGTAGATGCGTTCGTCGTCAGTAGCGACCACGACATCGTCCAACACGCCAGCGACCTGCTCGTAGACGCGCTGGATGACGGGCTTTCCGCCCAACAAAGCCAACGGCTTACCCGGGAAGCGCGTCGAAGCATAACGCGCAGGAATGATCGCGATGAATTTCATACTATCAGCTATTTTCTTCGACCAGTTCGGCCTGTTGCTTTTTCGTCAAGTGCATTTTTGCCAATTCGTACGACTGCGCCACCAATTCGCGCAAAAGCGATTCGGGCACATCGCTGTCGAACCGGACACTGATCCAATGCCGCTTGTTCATGTGCCAACCCGGACCGATACCCTCGTAACGTTCGCACAATTCCGGAATGCGTTCGGGAACGCATCGCAGGTTGCAGAAGTCGCAGACCACGGCATTCACGAAACAGAACCATTTGTCCGCGACGTAAAACACCAGAACATCTCGATCGTAATCCGAAGTCGATTTCACGAACGGAAAATCATCATGTGCACCCGCAAACGAAAGGCAATAAGCCCGGAGCTCCTCAATATTCATCGGCTACAACAAGGCCAGTTTCAGCACTTCGTCGTTGGTTTTCACGTAATGGAACGTCAATCCGGCAACGTACTCGGGTTTGATTTCGGCGATGTCCTTGCGGTTCTCCTCCGAGAGAACCAACTCGGTGATTCCGGCCCGTTTGGCAGCCAGAATCTTCTCCTTCACACCGCCTACCGGCATCACCCGACCGCGCAACGTCGTTTCGCCCGTCATGGCGATACGTTCGCGCACCTTGCGGCCCGTGTAAGTCGATACGAGCGACGTCACCATCGTGATACCGGCCGACGGACCGTCTTTCGGAATGGCCCCCTCGGGCACGTGGATGTTGATATCGTTCTTTTCGAACACCTCGGGATCAATGCCCAACTCCTTGCAATGGGCCATCACCCACTCGTGGGCGATGGTCGCCGATTCTTTCATCACGTCGCCCAAATTGCCCGTTAAGCTGAGCCGGCCCTTGCCCGGGGTCAGACACGATTCGATGTAGAGAATATCGCCGCCGACCTCCGTCCAAGCCAATCCCGTCACGACGCCCGTCATGCCGCCCACTTCGTACTCCTCTTTAAGGAACTTGGGCATGCCGAGCACCCGCTCGACATCCTGCACTGTAAATTCCGGCGCGAATTCCTCGCCGAAAGCGATCTGCTTGGCCCGCGAACGGGCGATTTTCGCCAAAGACTTGTCCAACGACCGGACACCAGCCTCGCGCGTATATCCGGAGATAATCGCCTCGACCGTCTCCGGCGTCAACGTCAACTGCTCAGGCTGAATACCGTGCGCCTCGCGCTGCTTGGGCAACAGGTGTTCCAACGCAATGCTGACCTTTTCTTCCAACAGATAACCAGCAATGCTAATCATCTCCATACGGTCACGCAGCGCCGGAGCGATGTTCGACACGTTGTTGGCCGTCGCGATGAACAGCACCTTCGAAAGGTCGTATTCCATGTCGATATAGTTGTCATGGAAAGTCGTGTTCTGTTCGGGGTCGAGCACCTCCAACAAGGCACTCGACGGATCGCCGTGATTCGAAACGGTCAGTTTGTCCACCTCGTCGAGGATGATGACCGGATTGGACGAACCGCACCGTTTGATGGTCTGAATGATACGCCCCGGCATTGCCCCGATGTAGGTGCGGCGATGACCGCGGATTTCCGATTCGTCGTGCAGACCGCCCAACGAAATCCGACCGAACTTGCGTCCCAAAGCAGCCGCGACCGATTTACCGAGCGAAGTTTTGCCCACACCCGGAGGGCCGTAGAGGCAAAGAATCGGCGATTTGAGGTCGCCTTTCAACTTGATGACAGCCAAATGCTCCAAAATGCGCTCCTTGACCTCATCCAAACCGAAATGGTCGTGGTCGAGTTGCTCGCGAGCACATTTCAAGTCGAGATTGTCCTGCGTCACTTCGTTCCACGGAAGTTCGAGCAACAGTTGCAGATAGGTCATCTGCACCGAATACTCGGCAACCGCCGGATTGAGCCGTTCGACTTTCTGCAACTCCTTTTCGAAAGTCTCACCCACCTCTTTCGGCCAGTTCTTCTTGGCCGCAGCCTCGCGCATCTTTTCGATTTCGGCATCTTCGCCGTCGCCCAATTCATCCTGAATCGTACGCATCTGTTGTTGCAGATAGTAATCGCGCTGCTGCTTGTCGATCTCCTGCTTGACCCGCTCCTGTATCTGTCCTTTCAACTCGGCGAGCTGCTGTTCTCGAATCAGAATCTCAAGCAACTTGCGCGACCGGGCCAACAAACCGGGTGCTTCAAGCAATGTCTGCCGGTCTTCGTCCGACAATTCGAGGTTGGTGCAGATAAAATTGACGATGCCGCGTTTCGAATCGATGTTCTTGATGGCAAAAGCCGCCTCTTTGGGCATCGACGGCGAAATATTGATGATGCCCAACGCCACATCGCGGATAGAATCCACCAGCGCCTCGAACTCGATGCTTTTCACATCGGGCATCGTATCGCGCAGAGCGGTCACCCGAGCCTTGAAATAGGGCTCCGTAGCGACGTATTCACCGATTTCGATCTTCTCCAGTCCGTTCAGAATCACGGTCAGATTGCCGTTCGGCATCTCCAGTATCTTAATGATGCGCGCAGCCGTTCCGACCTTATACATATCGTCGGGCGACGGATCTTCGACTTCGCTTTCGCGCTGAAGCACGGCTCCGAGAATACCGCCTTCGGCATTGACAGCCCGCACGAGCGAAATGCTCTTGTCGCGACCGACCGTAATCGGCGTGATAGCACCCGGGAACAGCACCGACGACCGCAACGTGAGAATCGGAATCACCTCGGGTACGTCGGTCTCTTCGACCGTATCGTCATCGCCCGTGATGATGGGAATCACCCGGTGTTTTCCGTCAAGCATTTCGGGCAGATTGGTTTCATCGACCACGCCAACCTCGATTTTATCTTTTTTCTTATCCATAAACTCTTATTCGAAAACGAATTTGCACGCAAAGGTAACGATTTTTCAGCTATTTTTATTTTATCTTTAACAGATTGTTGATAACTTTGCCGGCCGAACGAAATTCAATTCAAACCGTATACCATGCAGATCGCAGACAAATACGTCCCCGCACAAATCGAGGCGAAGTGGTACGACTACTGGATCGACCACCGGATTTTCCATTCGGAACCCGACGCACGCCAACCCTATACGATCGTCATTCCGCCCCCCAACGTAACCGGGATGCTTCACATGGGCCATATGCTCAACAACACGCTGCAAGATGTGCTGGTGCGTCGTGCACGCATGTCGGGCCGCAACGCCTGCTGGGTGCCGGGCATGGATCACGCCTCCATTGCTACGGAGGCCAAAGTGGTCGCCCTGCTCCACGAAAAAGGCATCGAGAAATCTTCGCTCACCCGCGAAGATTTCCTGCGCCACGCATGGGAATGGAAAGAGAAATACGGCGGTGTCATCCTCAAACAATTGCGCAAACTGGGTGCTTCATGCGACTGGGAGCGCACCTGCTTCACGATGGATGACATCCGCACGGAAGGCGTCTTGCGCGTATTCTGCGACCTCTACGAAAAAGGCAAAATCTACCGCGGCGTACGCATGGTCAATTGGGATCCGGCTGCGAAAACAGCCCTCTCGGACGAGGAGGTCGTATTCAAAGAATCGCACGGCAAACTCTACCATTTGCGCTATCGCATCGAGGGCACGGAGCAATTCATCATCGTCGCCACGACTCGTCCGGAAACCATTTTGGGCGATACGGCGCTCTGCATCAACCCCAACGACGAACGCTACAAGGCGCTACCAGCCGATGCTCGGGTCATCGTGCCGCTCGTGGGCCGTTCCATACCGGTCATCCGCGACGAATACGTCGACATCGAGTTCGGCACGGGCGCGCTGAAAGTCACGCCGGCCCACGACATCAACGACTACATGCTGGGCGAGAAATACGGACTGGAGAGCATCGATATTTTCAACGACGACGGCACGATCAACGACAAGGTGGGCATGTACGTCGGTATGGATCGCTTCGACCTCCGCAAACAGATCGAAAAAGACCTCGCCGAAGCCGGTCTGCTTGAAAAGGTCGAGGACTACACCAACAACGTGGGCTATTCGGAGCGCACGGGCGTCGCTATCGAACCGAAGTTGTCGATGCAATGGTTCCTGTCGATGAAGGAGCTAGCCGAACCGGCCACGAAAGCGGTCATGGAGGATGCGATCCGTTTCGTACCCGAAAAATACAAGAACACCTACCGCCACTGGATGGAGAACATCAAAGACTGGTGCATTTCGCGTCAGTTGTGGTGGGGACAGCGCATTCCGGCCTACTATCTGCCGAAAGGCAGCTTCGTCGTAGCCCTGACCGCCGAAGAAGCGCTGGAAAAAGCCCGCGCAAAGAGCGGCGATGCATCGCTGCGCATCGAAGACTTGCGGCAGGACGAAGACGTATTGGATACATGGTTCTCGTCGTGGCTGTGGCCCATTTCTGTGTTCGACGGCATCCGCAATCCGAACAATCCGGAGGTCAACTACTACTACCCGACCGACGATTTGGTGACGGGCCCCGACATCATCTTCTTCTGGGTTGCCCGCATGATTATGGCCGGCTACGAATACCGCCACGAAAAGCCTTTCGGAAACGTCTACTTCACGGGGATCGTCCGCGACAAAATCGGGCGCAAAATGTCGAAACAGCTGGGCAACTCGCCTAACCCGCTCGACCTCATCGAGAAATACGGTGCCGACGGCGTGCGCATCGCTATGCTGATGTCCTCGTCGGCGGGCAACGACGTGATGTTCGACGAAGCGCTGTGCGAACAGGGCCGCAATTTCGGCAACAAAATCTGGAATGCCTATCGGCTGGTCAACGGCTGGACGGTAGACGGAACCGCCGCACAGAGCGAAAACAACCGCTTGGCGGTCGAATGGTTCGAACAGACGCTCGGACGCGCGCTATGCGAAGTCGAGGAGGATTTCAAATCCTACCGCATTTCGGAAGCCTGCATGACGCTCTACAAACTCTTTTGGGACGAGTTCAGCGGCCTCTACCTGGAAATGGTCAAACCTGCCTACGGACAACCTATCGACGAAAAAACGTTCGAGGAGACACGCGAATTCTTCGATAAGTTGATGCGTATGCTGCATCCGTTCATGCCGTTCGTCACAGAGGAGATTTGGCAAGACCTTGCACCGCGCGCCGACGGCGAATCCATCTGCGTGACCGCGATGCCGACGTCCACACCGGAGGATGCACGCATTCTGAACCGGTTCGAGTTGGCCCGCGAGGTGATTTCGTCGGTGCGCAATATCCGCAACCAAAAGGGTTTGGCACAGAAAGAGGAGCTGACACTCCGCGTGATCTCCGATGCGAACTACCCCGCGGAATATGCACCCGTAATAGAGAAAATGGCGAATCTCTCGGCCATTGAAATCGTAACGGAAAAAGACCCGACGGCAGCTGCATTCATCGTCAAAACGACCCAATATTTCATACCGATGTCGGGGAAAATCGACGTCGAAGCCGAACGCAAGAAACTCACGGACGATTTGGCCTACTACGAAGGATTCCTTGCCAGCGTGATGAAAAAACTCTCCAACGAGCGATTCGTGCAATCGGCTCCCGAGAAAGTCGTGGCCAACGAACGAGCGAAACAAGCCGATGCCGAAGCGAAAATCGCCGCGCTGAAAGAGCAGCTGGCAGCTATGAACTGACGCAATCGTGCCGGAAATCATCATTTATACCGACGGTTCCGCGCTCGGAAACCCGGGCCCCGGCGGGTATGGCATCGTCTTGCTTTCGGGCCCGCACCGCAAGGAATTGTCACAGGGTTACCGCTTGACGACCAACAATCGCATGGAATTGCTGGGCGTTTGCGTGGCGCTCGAAGCACTGAAATTCGAGGGTTCCGATGTGACGGTCTACTCCGATTCGCGCTATGTGGTCGATGCCGTATCCAAAGGTTGGGTGTTCGGCTGGGAGAAAAAGCACTACATGAATCGCAAGAATCCCGATTTATGGAAACGATTCTTACGCGCCTATCGTCGACATCATGTGCGGTTCGTCTGGGTGAAAGGCCATGCCGCAACGGTCGAGAATAACCGCTGCGACGAATTGGCAGTAGCAGCAGCCAACGACACAGCCAACCACCTCGACGACAAGGGATATCGTCCCGAACCGGATTGACGCCCGACCGGTAACGACACGCTTAAACCACACACAACCGATAACATCGCAGCACAAACTGCGATGTTATTCTTTTTTTGCATTCTGAAAAGAAAAATATTTGGCAACGAGGTAGCTGTATGCGGTCACGATTCCGGTTGTCAGTAATTTGGAGGGCGTCGGCCAAAGACCGCACACTTCGACGAAGAATTTCAATCCGGCATAGGTCAGCACAATAGAACCCGTCACAGACAAGAGATAACGCACCAGTTGCGTATGGGTCTGCAAGGGTGAAAATCGAAATACGACATGCCGGTTCAACCAGAATCCGACAAAGAAAGTTATCGGAAAGACCAGCCCCAGTGCCGCAACATGCGGCGAAAGCACCACGAACCCGCAATCGATGTAACGGTGTGCAACGAGAAAATTATAAATCAACGAATAAAACAGCGGGTCGAACACCAAATAGTTCAACCCTCCGCAAACGGCATAACGGAACGTCTGCCGCGGAAGCAAGGATCGGACCGGCGGAACATAAAGCCGGTCGATCCAAGCGATTATCGCATCGGCGAACCGCATCAACGGGCTGTATGAACCCAAAGTTCAGAGAACTTGCTACGGTTGTTGCGTACGAAGTCGCGGGCCGTCTGCTCGGAATCCGAGACGAAGCACGTCACCATAAAGCGATTGCCCAAGCGATAGATGACATAGTTCCAATCGGGCTGCTTGCCGGCAAAGTACTTCATTGCATTTTCGGCATTCTCACGCGTGTTGAACACTCCCATCACCACATAATGGCCGGCTGTCGGACGTATATATTCGGTCTGCTGAACCGGCACTGTCGGCTGCTTGGCTGCAGTCTCTGTCGAATCCGCAACGGATGGAACGGCGACAGCCGAAATCTCCGACACGACGGGGTCTGCAACAACCGGCTGATTGACAGGCTGCTGCATTCGGAAAAACCGCTCCTGCATCAGATAATAACCGACCACAAGTGCCGCAGCGACAATTGCCATCATTCCGAGCACCAAAACCCAATCGAAACTCCCTGACCGACGCAATCGCATCGGCGCACGTCCCTGCGGATTCAAACGCCGTTCGAACTCCGAAACGGGAGCAAAATTCTTATATGTCAAGGTTCCGACACCGGCAATCGTCAACACCGTCTCCTTACGGGTCTGCTCCAACCAACGGTCGTAGACCGTACGGGCCGTATCCGCATCGCACGACGCCGCGCGCGCAATCATATCGGGCAACGATTCGCCACGCTCTTGCGAAGTGAAATCCACTCTCCGATAAGGAGGTTGTATCCATCGTCTCGAAAGTTGTTCCGCCCCGTGATGCACTACGAACAACGATCCGACATTCGGCAGGAAAACGTCCCCGCCGCAGGCCAGTCGGTTGCCAATCAACCGTGCCACTTGTTCCACCATCTGACTCATCTACTATTCCTTTTTATTAATAACCGTTTTAATTCGAATCGATCTGATTATCATCATGATCTTTTATTCGGCCCATTGACCGTCACCGATCGCTTGCAAGCCCGCACGATCATCCAAATACCCAAGACGATGAACGGAATACTCAACCATTGTCCCATATCGAACGTCCATCCTACCTCGAAAGCCTCCTGCTCGGTCTTTATGAACTCCAAGAAGAAACGGGTAAGAAAAATCCCAAGCAAGCCGACACCGAAAAGCAATCCGGGACGCCGACGCCCCATATCTTTCGCGTAGTAGAGCCAACATAGCACACCGAACGTCACCAAATAACACAACGCCTCATAAATCTGCGTAGGATGCACCGCTGCGGGTGCGAACTCGTTGACCCACTTGGCCGAACGCACGAATTCGAATCCCCACGGCAAAGAGGTCGCCGTACCGAAAATCTCGGAGTTGAACAGATTACCCAAGCGCACCAACGCACCGCCGATGCCGACAGGTATCATAATGCGGTCCAATGACCAAATATAGGGCAATTTATTTTTGCGCGAAAAGAGCCACAGCCCGATCAACAATCCGATAGCAGCGCCATGGCTTGCTAACCCGCCATCGCGGAACCCCGTGATGATCGTCCACGGCTCGCGAAGATACTCCATCGGGTCATAAAAAAGACAATGCCCCAAACGCGCGCCGATAATCGTAGCTAACGTGCCATAAACGAATATCGAATCCGAAACCGACGACGGCAGCCCCTCGCGCTTGCAGAAATTGCTGAAAAACTGCGCGCCGATGAGAATTGCCAACGCCCACATCACCCCGTAAAAACGGATGTCAAACGAACCGAACGAGACGAAAACCGGATCGAAATTCCAGACGATGGATAAAAACGGTCGTATCATTTATTTGATGTCTTGTATTTGCACCTTTTTGAGCGTAAACGAGAACGTGCTACCCTGCCCCGCCTCGCTCCGAACCGAGATGCGTTCGCCGTGCGCTTCGATGATATGTTTCACGATGGCCAGACCGAGCCCCGTACCACCCTGCTCGCGTGAACGCCCCCGATCCGTACGATAGAAACGTTCGAATACGCGCGGCAGATCTTCCTTGCCGATGCCCTGTCCGTTGTCCTCGACCTCGACCAGAATCCGGTCGAGCATGTCTCGGAAGCGAATGCGCGTCGAACCGCTCTCCTTTCCGTAACGTATCGAATTGATAATCAGATTGACCATAACCTGCCCGATATAATGTTTATCGGCCAGCACCCAAAAGACCGAAGGCAGATTCTCGGCCCCTTTCACCGAAATCAAAATATGCTTCTTGTCAGCCTCCATCTCGGCCTGCTCGGCAATTTCTTTGGTCAGAGCCACGATGTCGAACTTTTCCAGTTCGAGTTGGTTCATGTTGCTTTCCAGTTTGGAAATCGTATCCAAATCGTTGACGATGTTGATTAGCCGGTCAATGCTCTTTTCGGCCCGCTCGAGGTACTTCCGGTTGATGAGTTCGTCCTCCAAACCACCGTCCAACAACGTAGAAATGTAACCTTGAATATTGAAAATCGGGGTTTTCAGCTCGTGGGCGACGTTGCCGAGATACTGTTTGCGGAAATGCTCGGTCTCTTTCAGACGGGCAATCTCCTTGTCGTTCGTGTCGGCCCACGCTGTCAGCTCCTCGCCGATGTTCTCGACCCGCTTGTCGCGCAACTCCGAGAAAATCTCCCGCGTATGCACGTCGCGCGAAAGGACGATGGAATAGATGGGCTTCAACTTGTAAGCCACATACTTGCGGATGATGAACAGCGACACCAACATCACGACGGTAAATGTCCCCAACAGGACACTCACAACGGCAATCGTGCGCAGCTGCACTCCGTGCGCATGCAATCCGAACAGCACTCCGCCAACGATCGCCGTTGCCAGCAGACCGATCCAGCACGAAGCTCCCTCTTTGGTTTTGATGGTTATCATGATCACTTGTAATTTTGCATCAGCCGAGCGATGTATTTGCCGACAATATCAAATTCGAGGTTGACCACCGTCCCGGGCTCGATACGGCAGAAATTGGTGTGCTCGAACGTATAGGGAATGATAGCGACGCGAAACGACGCAGGCTGCGAATCGCACACCGTAAGGCTCACGCCGTTGACCGACACGGAACCTTTCTCTACGGTGCACAGCCCGCCGCCCTGCGGCTCGTATTCAAACGTGAAATACCAACTGCCGTCAGCATCCTCTTTGGCCGTACAGCGGGCCGTCTGGTCGACGTGTCCCTGCACGATGTGGCCGTCGAGCAGCGCGTCGGGCTTCATCGAGCGTTCAAGATTCACGAGGTCTCCCACCTGCAACAGACCGAGGTTGCTCCGCTCCAAAGTCTCTTTCATGGCCGTCACGGTGTAGGTGTCGTCCACGACCTCCACGACCGTAAGGCACACGCCGTTGTGAGCCACGCTTTGGTCTATTTTCAACTCGCGGGCGAACGGCGCCCGAAGCGTGAAATCCTTGTTCTGACGGTCGGTGCGGATAGCAACCACCTCGCCCATACATTCGACTATTCCGGAAAACATCGCGTCAATCGTTTATTATCAGTTTAACTTTTACTTTATATGCTTTCTGCACACTGCTTTTCGCCAGCAGCATATCGTCATAGTGTTCACGATCGCCGGCTACGAGTCTGAAACGCTCCTCGTCGTCGACTGAACGGACAATACGCAAAGTTACGATTTTTTCGCTGACTATCACATACTCGCCCCCGGGAATTATCGCATCGGGCTCGACGTTGCGCAGCAGAACAATCGTTCCCGCAGGAATGACGTCGCCCATCGCACGCCCGTTGTAGCGCATGGCGAAATCGCACGCCCCGACCATCGGCAGAAACAGATAATCGTCGGGCCGAAGCTCCGCAATTCGGGTGATGTCGGTTTCGGGATCAGCCTTGTAATAGGGAATCGGCACGTGGCGGTCGAGTTTGGTGAACATGTGGCCCTCGCCCGTGAGCAGCCACAGTTTGTCGATTTGCGGAAACTTGGCGACCACGTGATCGGCCACATCGAGCGAAATACCGTTGTTGCCGCGTTTGATCTGGTAGAGATTCTCGCCGCGGGCGAGACCGATATAGCGAGCAAAATAGTTGGTCGACATATTCGCCCATCGAATCACTGCCTCCATACGCTCCCAATTATTCAGCTTTTTTTTCATTTTCTTGGTTCGATAATTTTTTTTTTGCATCTTTGCACCGCCGGTCCCGTAGTTCAATGGATAGAATACAAGATTCCGGTTCTTACGATATGGGTTCGATTCCCGTCGGGACTACTCCGAACGCAAGCGCATGGGTTTTCCGTGTGCTTGCGTTTTTTTTCGCAGACCCTGCCGACGGCTCGAATCCGGCAATGACACTATACAACAAAAATAGCAACAATTTTCGTTTTATCCATACGGAAATCGGTAAAAATCGGTGTTCCGAACGGGAAAAAACAGGATTCGGTCTGAATGGAACAAAAAAAGACGCGGACAAATCCCTTATCCCTTATTCGAGGCCCTCGACTGCCCTAAAACGAAGATAAAAGAAATGTCCGCGCAGAAACGCAGACACCAACCTTTCATCTTTCGTTTTATTGAAACTGTCGAGATTTCGAATAAAAAGAAGAAAAGCCAATGCGCTTTTTATGTTTCGGCACCGTCCATCCTGCGAGGATGACGATGCGGAATAGTTTTCGATTCGGTTATTTCATCATAGGCGGATGCAATAATTTATTGCAAATATAACGATATTATTCGATAATCCATACACAAAAGCGATGAAATCCGTCCGCCAGCAACGAAAATCCGGCGAAATGGGGTCGCAGCAACAAGAAAGCGCAAAAAAGCGCGGGCAAATCTTTTACCCGTTGTCCAAGGCCCTCGACTGCCCTAAAAGAGAAGATAAAAAGAAAAGCCCGCGCAAGTTTTCGCCTGCAAAAATAGACAAAAGAATCCGCCTGCGCAAATGCCGAATCAAGCGATATAACGCTCGGCAACGCTAATTAAGAATCCCAGTATCAATGCATTGACCAGCACGGGAACGATCGCACGCCGCTCCTTGCCGGTAAAAGTCAGCACGACCGGAACCGCCATCATCAACGTGATGCCCATCCCGTCGGCCCACCACGGCAACAACGGCAAATTGCTGTGGAAGATAATAATCGTAGCAAACAGATAGGTGCAGAATGCCGAAACGCACGAACGCAACGCAAGCCGCTGCATGAACATCGGAATGACATCGATCAGACCGGCCACACAGCCGACACAGAGCGAAAGAGTGAAATGGGGCATAACAAAATAGTTCTTTATTTATTTACCGGCACGCTTGCGGTCGACTTCGTGCAAGAGAATCTTGCGCAGACGCATAGCATGCGGCGTTACCTCGACATATTCGTCCTCCTTGATGTATTCGAGCGCCTCCTCCAGCGTGAAAACCTTCGGCGGCACGATGACCGCCTTGTCGTCCGACCCCGAAGCGCGCATGTTGGTCAACTGCTTCGACTTGGTGACGTTCACCGTAATGTCGTTCTGGCGCGTATGCTCGCCGATGACCTGCCCCTCGTAGACCTGATCCATCGGATTGATGAAGAAACGTCCGCGATCTTGCAACTTATCGATGGAATAAGCGAAAGCCGTGCCCGTTTCACCCGAAATGATCGAACCGTTCGTGCGCATCTCGATGTCGCCTACCCACGGCTCGAAATCTTTCAGCCGATGGGTCATGATGGCCTCGCCGGCCGTAGCGGTCAACATATTCGACCGCAGACCGATGATGCCGCGCGACGGAATGTCGAACTCCAACCGTACGCGCTCGCCGTTCGACTGCATGTTCGTGAGGGTACCTTTGCGCTTCGTTGCCAACTCGATGACCGTACCGGAGTGTTCGTCGGGACAATCCACGGTCAACTCCTCTACAGGCTCGCACTTCTTGCCGTCGATCTCCTTCGTGATGACCTGCGGCTGACCGACCTGCAATTCGTAACCCTCGCGACGCATGGTCTCGATGAGCACCGACAGATGCAGGACGCCGCGTCCGAAGACGTTGAAGCTATCGGCCGACGGCCCGGGCGTCACGCGCAAAGCGAGATTCTTCTCCAATTCGCGGTCGAGACGATCCTTGATGTGGCGCGAGGTGACGAACTTACCGTCCTTGCCGAAGAACGGCGAATTGTTGATCGTGAACAACATCGACATGGTGGGCTCGTCGATAGCGATGGGCGGCAGCGGCTCGGGATTCTCGTAATCGCAAATCGTATCGCCGATATCGAAACCCTCGATGCCGGTAATGGCACAAATCTCGCCGCACGAAACCTCGTCGACTTTCTTTTTGCCCAATCCGTCGAAGATCATCAGATCGCGGATTTTGGTTTTGACCATCGTCTCACCATCGCGTTTGGCCAACGTTACGTTCTGCCCCGTGCGCAACGAGCCTCGCGTCACCTTGCCGACGGCGATACGCCCCGTATAAGAGGAGTATTCCAACGACGTAATCAACATCTGCGGCGTGCCCTCGACTGTCTTCGGCTCGGGAATCTCGTCGATGATGGCATCCAACAACGGCACGATGGAATCGGTCGGTTGATCCCATTTGTGGGACATCCAACCCTGTTTGGCGGAACCGTAAATCGTCTTGTAATCGAGCTGCTCCTCGGTCGCATCGAGCGAGAACATCAGGTCGAACACCTGCTCGTTCACCACCTCGGGGCGGCAGTTGGGTTTATCGACCTTGTTGACGACGACGATGGGCTTCTTGCCCAAAGCGAGCGCTTTCTGCAACACGAAGCGGGTCTGCGGCATGGTGCCCTCGAACGCATCGACGAGCAACAACACACCATCGCACATGTTGAGCACACGCTCGACCTCGCCGCCGAAATCAGCGTGGCCCGGAGTATCGATGATGTTGATTTTGTAGTCTTTGTAGATGACCGAAACGTTTTTCGAGAGAATCGTGATTCCCCGTTCACGTTCCAAGTCGTTGTTGTCCAGAATCAAATCGCCGGTCTGTTTGGCGTTGTCGCGCAGGAGGTGTCCCGCCAGAATCATCTTATCGACAAGCGTGGTCTTGCCGTGGTCCACGTGGGCAATAATCGCAATATTGCGCAGTTTTTGCATAGCAGAATCTTTTACGGCGCAAAGGTACACAAATTATCGGGAAAAAGTACTATTTTTGCGTGATTCTTAAAAAAGTTTAATATCTATGCACGCTTCGTTCGTCATCGGGTCTGCGAGCCGAATCTACATCGGTTCCGTCCGCGAAATTCTTCCGGAAGTCCTCCCCGAAAGTCGCGTCGCAGCCATCTCCGACGCGGCAATCGACCGGCTCCACCACGAATTGCTCGCATCCTATGCCTCCGTGCTCATCGGTAAAGGCGAAAGCATCAAGACCTTGCAGACGGTGGCGGCCATCTACCGCAAATTCTTGGAAACGGGCATCGACCGTTCGACCTTCGTGCTGGGCATCGGCGGCGGAATCGTCACCGACATCACGGGATTCGCCGCATCGACCTATATGCGGGGATTGCGTTTCGGATTCATCCCGACCACCCTGCTCGGGCAGGTCGACGCAGCTATCGGTGGCAAGAACGGCGTGAACATCGACGGATACAAGAACATCGCGGGCACGTTCAATCAACCGCAATTCGTCATCTGCGACCCGGAATTACTCGCCACGCTTCCCGAACGGGAATTCCGGGCTGGGCTGGCCGAAATCATCAAGGCGGCCATCATCGCCGACGCGGAACTGTTCGCCCGCTTGGAGACGGTCGACCTTCTGCATCTGCGCAACGACCGGAATCTGCTGACGGAAATCATCCGGTCAGCCATCCGCGTCAAAGTCGAAATCGTCGCACGCGACGAGCGCGAAGCGGGCGAACGACGCAAACTCAACTTGGGCCATACGTTCGCCCACGCCATCGAGAAATGTTCCACGCGCATGAATCACGGCGAAGCGGTGGCGGTCGGCATCCGAATGATAGCCGACGCTGCGGTCAAAGCGGGATTGCTGGCAACGGCCGATGGAGAACGCATCACAGCACTGTTGACAAGATTCGGGTTCGCGCTCGAATCGCCGGTCGAAGTGAAACGCTTACTGAAAGAGAGCGCCAAAGACAAGAAAAACAAAGACGGCATGCTGCGCATCGTCCTGCCGACCCGCATCGGCGACTGCACGGTACAGACCTTGACGTCGACCGCTTTCGCAGCGCTGCTGCCGGCCCGATGCGCAAAAGAAAAGACACTCTGACCGCCATCCGAAGCCACACGACTGGTTCACAAACGAAAATCGAAAGAGGATATCCGCATTTCCACGCAGATACCCTCTCGCTTTGCAAAACGGACGCGACCGCCCATCAATACTGTTCTTTTTCGTTCGGAAAATCGGAACTTTTCACATCGGCGATGTAGTGCGTCACGGCCTCGGTCATCGCACTGTGCAAATCGGCATAACGTCGCAGGAAGCGCGGCGAAAAACCGTTGTTGAGTCCCAGCATGTCGTGAATGACCAGCACCTGACCATCCGTACCGCCACCAGCTCCGATACCGATCGTCGGAATCGGAATCTCATTCGTCACGCGCGTGGCCAACGCAGCCGGAATCTTTTCCAGCACAACGGCGAAGCACCCCGCTTCGCTCAACAGATGCGCATCGCGGACGAGTTTTTCAGCCTCGGCCTCCTCTTTTGCCCGCACGTTGTAGGTGCCGAACTTGTGGATCGACTGCGGTGTCAGACCGAGGTGCCCCATCACCGGAATACCGGCAGACAGGATGCGCTGCACGGATTCGAGAATCTCCTCGCCGCCCTCCAATTTCACGGCATCGGCTTCGGTCTCCTTCATGATGCGGACCGCCGAATCGAGCGCCAGTTTGGAGTTGCCCTGATAGGTGCCGAACGGCATGTCGACCACGATCAAAGCCCGCTGGGCACCGCGCGTCACAGAACGGGCGTGGTAAATCATCATATCGAGTGTGATGGGAACCGTCGTCTCATAACCGGCCATGACGTTGGCAGCCGAGTCGCCCACGAGAATAACGTCGATTCCGGCGGCATCAACGATCTTCGCCATCGAGTAATCGTAAGAAGTGAGCATGGCGATCTTTTCGCCCCGCTGTTTCATCTCCGTCAGACGGTAAGTCGTAACCGCCCGGACAGTGCTTTCTACGGACATTTTCTTCGCATTTTCAGGTTAAAATCGGGGCAAAGTTAACGATTCGGACGAATTCGCCAAAAAAAGTCCCACAAAACCACTCCGCCCGAAACCGAGACATTCAACGAGTGTTTCACACCCATCTGCGGAATCTCGATAGCTCCGTCGCATCGGTCTACAGCTTCCTGCTCCACGCCGTCGACCTCGTTGCCGAAGACAAGCGCATACCGACGACCCGCTTCGGGCCGGAAATCGCCCAGCATCGTCGCCCCGTCGACCTGCTCCACGGCATAAACGAGGTAGCCTCGTTCGTGTAGAGCGTCGATGCAGGCCTCGGTCGATTCGTAGTAGCTCCACGGCACGGTCTGTTCGGCCCCCAATGCAGTTTTGTGAATATCGCGGGCAGGCGGGGTCGCCGTAATCCCACACAGAGCGATATGCTCGACCCCGAACGCATCGGAAGTCCGAAAAAAAGCTCCGACATTCTGCATCGACCGCACGTTGTCGAGCACGACCGTGACAGCCATTTTCTCCATCGCGGCATAAGCCTCGGGGGTCGGGCGACCCAGTTCTTCGTTAGTTATCTTGCGCATAGGCGAATGGTTTTCGGTCCCAAAAGTAGTCAAATAAAAAATTTTTACCTATTTTTGGGGCTCAAATCCATCGAAAATCATGGCCTTGAAAAAACGGATTCTGACCTTGTGCTTCGCGGCGACGGTCACGGGGGCTTCGGCACAGCAAATCATCGCCGGAGCCGATTTCGCAACCCGATTCGACAACCGCGAATATGCCGGCAACACATTCAACCAACCGCTGACGCTTTTCAGTGCGCGCCTGACACCGCGCGTCGGCGTCGAATGGATGAAGAAAAACCGGTTGGTCGTCGGGGTCGAGCTATTGCAGAACTTCGGCCAGCACAACGGAGCACGCGAACCGTTTCTGAGCGATGTCAAACCGCTGATGTACTACCGATTCAAGACCGACCATGTACAGGCGAACGCAGGTATCTTCGGACGCGATGAACTGGCGGGCGACTACTCGACGGCGTTTTTTAGCGATTCGACAGTTTTCTATCACAACCGATTATCGGGATTCTTGGGCCGTTACCGCTCGACGGAACGCCCCGACACTTACGTGGAACTGGCCCTCGACTGGGAGGGGATGCTCGGCGAGGAGACACGCGAAAAGTTCCGCATCCTCTCGGCCGGACGCTACACATTCGGTGGGGGGGGGTATTTCGGATACGCCTTTTCGCTCTTCCACTTCGCCATGTCGGAGCGCGTGGACAACGTTTCGGACAATCTATTGCTGAATCCCTACGTCGGCTGGAAATTCGACGCTTATTTCGACTTCGACGTCCGGGCCGGTATGTTGTTCGCGCCGCAACGCGGCCGCAGCGTCGACAACAGTTGGAAAAAGCCGTGCGGCGGACAACTGGACATCGTTATCCGCAAATGGGGCATCAAGCTGGAAAACAACCTCTATGTCGGCGGCAATCTCCAACCGCTGCGCCATGCCGTAGCCGACCCCGAAACAGGACTCACATACGGTACGGACGGGCTCTATGCCGGCGACAGCTTCTATGCGACAACCGAACACATCTACAACCGCACGTGGCTCGGCTATGACAACAGCTTCTTCAACGGAACACTCACCATCGCAGCAGGCATGGTATTCCACTATGACGGCACGGGGATGGGCACGCAACAGGTGGTGCAACTCTCGGTGAACCTCGAAAAACTGTTCCGCACGGGAACCAAATGCGGCAACAAAGAAATGTAACATACGAATAAAGATATGGCAAGCGAAACGAACGAAGTACGCGAGAAGTCGCTGAACTTTCTCGAAGAAATTATCGAAACCTCCATCGCCCGTGGCGACAAACGGATTCAGACCCGTTTCCCGCCCGAGCCGAACGGCTATCTGCATATCGGTCATGCCAAAAGCATCTGCATCAACTTCGGGCTGGCCAAGAAATACGGCGGCAAATGCAACCTGCGCTTCGACGACACGAACCCGGTAAAAGAGGATGTAGAATACGTCGATTCGATCAAACGGGATATTCAGTGGCTGGGATTCGAATGGGCACAGGAACGCTATGCCTCGGACTATTTCGACCAGCTCTACGAATGGGCCATCGTGCTGATTAAGAAAGGGCTGGCCTATGTCGACGACCAGACGCAGGAACAAATCCGCGAAACGCGCGGCACCGTGTCGGAGCCGGGCAAGGAATCGCCGTGGCGCAACCGCACGGTCGAGGAGAATCTCGGCCTGTTCGAACGAATGCGCAAGGGCGAGTTTTCTGACGGCGAAAAGGTGCTGCGTGCGAAAATCGACATGGCGCATCCGAACATGCTGTTCCGCGACCCGATCATGTACCGCATCATCCACGCCGAACATCACCGCACGGGCGACAAATGGTGCATCTATCCGATGTACGACTATGCCCACGGCCAAAGCGACTCGATCGAACAGATTACCCATTCGATCTGCACGTTGGAATTCGACGTACACCGGCCGCTCTACGACTGGTTCATCGAGGCGCTGGAAATTTTCCCCTCGCATCAGTACGAGTTTGCGCGGTTGAACCTCACCTACACGATGATGTCGAAACGCAAACTGCTAAAACTCGTGCAGGAGGGCGCTGTCATGGGCTGGGACGACCCGCGGATGCCGACCATCTGCGCGCTGCGCCGCAAAGGCTACACGCCGGCTTCGGTGCGCAATTTCGCTGAGATGGTGGGCGTTGCCAAACGCGACAATGTCATCGACCTCGGCAAACTGGAATACTGCGTACGAGAAGACCTGAACAAGGTCGCCGAACGCCGCATGGCCGTACTGAATCCGCTGAAAGTGGTCATCACGAACTACGACGAGGGCAAAACCGAACTCTTCACGGCCATCAACAATCCCGAAGACGAAGCAGCCGGCACGCGTCAGGTTCCATTCTCGAAGGTCATCTACATCGAACGGGACGACTTCATGGAGAATCCGCCGAAGAAGTTCTACCGTTTGCAGCCGGGCGGCGAGGTGCGCCTGCGTTACTCCTACTTAATCAAGTGCGAGGAGGTCGTGAAAGATGCCGAAGGCAATATCATCGAGTTGCGCTGCACCTATGATCCGATGTCGGGCAACGGCTCGTCGAGCGACGGCCGTAAGGTGAAAGGCGTCATCCACTGGGTTTCGGCCAAAGATGCGCTCGAAGCCGAAATCCGGCTTTTCAATCCGCTTTTCACGAAAGAGAATCCCGACGACGTGGAGGAGGGCCAAACATGGGAAGACAACCTCAACCCCGAATCGATGGTCAAAATCACGGGTTATCTGGAACCCTCGCTGCGGGATATTCCGGTCGGTCAGGCCGTGCAGTTCGAGCGCGTGGGTTATTTCTGCCCCGACACCGATTCGACGCCCGACCGATTAGTATTCAATCGCACCGTGACGTTGAAAGATTCGTGGGCGAAAATCAACAAGTAACACACTCGGATGCGTTCATCGCGTCTTGCGGCCGAAAACAAGGGACCGACGCGAGGTATTCCAACCACATTACGAAAAATCACCGGTCTACAAGCCGGTGATTTTTTTGATTTCGTTCAGTTTGTTGAGTGCTTCGATAGGTGTCAGCGAATTGACATCCAAATCCTTGATCTGGTCTCGTATCTGAACCAATACCGGATCATCCAGCCGGAACATCGAAAGCTGCACGCTGGGCGAATCGCCACCCTCGGCAGCTTCACGGACAGACTGGGCGTTCAACTTTCGGCCGCGGTCTTTCAGACTGCGGCTCTGCGCGATTTCATTGTTGCCGTAGGTCTGTTCGAGATTGCGCAAAATCTCGTCGGCCCGCGACACGACCGACAACGGCATACCGGCCATCCGCGCGACATGGATACCGAACGAATGCTCCGTACCTCCCTCCTCCAACTTGCGCAGGAAGATGATCCGGTTACTCACCTCCTTGACCGTCACATGGAAATTCTTCACACGCGGACAAGTATGCTCCATTTCGTTCAATTCGTGGTAGTGTGTAGCGAAAAGCGTCTTCGCACGGGCCGTCGGATGATTGTGCAGGTATTCGACCATCGCCCAAGCTATCGAAATCCCGTCGTAAGTGCTCGTACCGCGACCGATTTCGTCCAGCAGGACGATGCTACGGTCGGAAATGTTGTTGAGAATGCTGGCCGATTCGAGCATTTCGACCATGAAGGTCGATTCGCCCTGCGAAATGTTGTCCGACGCACCGACACGCGTGAAAATCTTGTCCACAACGCCGATACGCGCCGACGAGGCCGGCACGAACGACCCCATTTGCGCCATGAGAATTATCAAAGCCGTCTGCCGCAACAGCGCCGACTTACCCGACATATTGGGACCCGTAATCATCATGATCTGCTGTTTGTCGCTGTCCAGCATGACATCGTTGGGGATGTACTCCTCGCCGACAGGCATCAAAGTTTCGATAACCGGATGGCGGCCTGCCCGAATATCGATGCGCTTGCCCTTGTCGAGTTTCGGCCGCACGTAATTACGCTCGCACGCCATCCGAGCGAACGATTGCAGGCAGTCGATATGCGCCACGGCGACTGCATCACGCAACAGAGGCTGCAACGAATTGCAGATGAATGCCAGAATCTCCGTATAGATGCGCTGCTCCAACACCAACATCTTCTCCTCGGCACCCAAGATCTTCGCTTCGTACTCCTTGAGTTCCTCGGTGATGTAACGCTCGGCATTGGTCAGCGTCTGTTTGCGAATCCATGTCTCGGGCACCTTCTCCTTATGCGTATTCCGCACTTCGATATAGTAACCGAAAACGCTGTTGTAACTGATTTTGAGCGACGGGATACCGGTCGCTTCACTTTCGCGCTGCTGAATGCGGTTCAAATAGTCCTTACCGTGCAGCACGATACGGCGCAGGTCGTCGAGCTCGGCATCGACACCATCGGCAATGACGCCGCCCTTTTGTATCTGATTGTTCTGCGGATCGGGATAAATATCGCTGGCCAACCGGTCGCGCACGGCAGTAAGCGGATCGATCCGCCCGGCCAACGCATGCAACTGTCGATCGTCGGTCGCCTCCAAAGCGATTTTGAGCTCGCCGACGGCCGTCAATGAATTTTTCAGCTGCACCAGTTCGCGCGGTGTGACCCGCGATGCGGCGATGCGCGAAGCGATGCGCTCCAAATCACCCACCAACTCGACCTGTTCACGCACAGCGTCAGTCAAGTCGGCATCTTTGGTAAAGTGCTCGACCACATCCAACCGATCGTTGATCTTTTCGGGATTACACAACGGCATGGCGATCCACCGCTTCAACAGACGGCCGCCCATCGGAGTCAGCGTCCGGTCGATGACATCGGCGAAACCGCAGCGTTCCCGTGCACCGTTCGAAGCGAAAAGTTCCAGATTGCGAATCGTGAACTTGTCGATCCACACGAACTCCTCTTGATCGATACGCGACAACGACCGGATGTGGGCCGTATCACGGTGTTCGGTAAATTCAAGATAATGGAGAATAGCTCCTGCAGCCGAAATACCGCTCGTGAACTGATCTACGCCGAAACCTTTGAGCGACTGAGTGCCGAACTGCCGGCACAGTTTTTCACGGTCGACCTCCTCGGCAAAGACCCACTCATCGAGTTTATAGGTATAATACTGCCCGCCGAATGCCTCGGAAAATCGGTCTTCGCAGCCGCGCTGGTAAATCACCTCCTTGGGCCGCAGATTGGCCAACAATTTGTCGACATAGGCGTCCGTACCCTCGGCCGCATAAAATTCGCCGGTCGAAATATCGAGGAACGCCACGCCCGTCACCCGTTTGCCGAAGAAAATCGACGCCAGATAGGTGTTCTCCTTGTTGGTAAGCATGTTGTTCTCCATGACGACACCCGGCGTCACCAGTTCGATAACACCTCTTTTCACCAGCCCTTTCACCGTCTTCGGATCTTCCAGCTGCTCGCAAATAGCGACCCGTTCGCCCGCACGCAACAGTTTGGGCAGATAGGTATCAATCGCATGGTAGGGGAATCCGGCCAGCTCGACATAGGACGCAGCACCGTTGGCCCGACGGGTCAACGTAATACCCAGAATGCCGCTGGTTTTAATGGCATCCTCGCCGAACGTCTCGTAAAAATCGCCGACACGGAACAGCATCACTGCATCCGGATGGGCCGCTTTCATCTTGTAGTACTGATCCATCAGCGGCGTTTCGCACTTTTTCTTCGGAGTTTTCTTCTCTTCGCTCACGATCAAGGAGATTCAAATCTTCGGCAAGAACGGTTCGTTCCGCGCAAAAACGGAAGTATTCCGAATTCGCCGGTATCACCCCGTCAGCCGTGGGGTTATCGGGTGCAAAGATAGCGGTTTTTCGGGTGTCGGCAACGTCCGAAATGCAATTTTTCGGATTTTTTCGCTTGTGGCGAACACATCGGACAGCATACAAAAGCCGCCACCGGACGACCTGAATATTAACGCTCCCTTGCCGGAAACCTATATGATTCCATTCGCCGAAAAGACTTTGCGATAATATTCTGCTTTCCACTCGACAGAGCGCGGATAGGCACGCGATGAAGAGGGCATCCGCCAGATTTTCAACCTCCGACCCGCATACTCCGTCTCAGCGAAACCGCCCACCGACAACTCGGTGCATCCAGTCAGTTGTTGCAATGTTTCGGCGGCTTTCTGTCCCGTGGCCACAATCGTCCGACACTCCGGAATCCGCTCCAACAACGCCGCCAGATCAGTCGGTCGCACTACTTGCAGGAAGTTGTCCGACGCATTGTTTTTCAGCCGGACGACCTCCTCGGCCGTATCATAGAGGGCAATGCCCCGCTCACGACAGAAAGCCTCGATGCGCTCACGATCGAAATGCCGTCCATCGGATTGCAAAAAGTGTGTTTTGTCGCCCGTGGCCAAATAACCGACGATGCGCCACATATCGTTCTGCAAATTGGGGTAGAAAAACTCCATCGACCAACGGACACGCTGGGGCGGGAAACTACCCAACATCAATACCCGCGCATCGGCGGGCAGAAAGGGTTGCAACGGATGTCGTTCGCTATTCATAGAACTGCTTGTCGAAATTAACGAGATATAATTTGTCGGTCGCGCGGGTCAATGCCGTATAGAGCCAACGCAACATATCGCGCGTCATAGGCTCATCGCCGAACAGACACCGGTCGACGAAGACGGCGCGCCACTGTCCGCCTTGAGCCTTGTGGCAGGTCACAGCATATGAAAATTTCACCTGCACGGCATTATAATGGGGATTATTGCGGATTTCCTCGAAACGCTTCAGCTTGCTTTTAATATCGAGATAATCCTTTTCAACCTCGTAAAAGAGCCGTGTGCTCTCCTCGCGCGAAAGCGACGGTGATTCCGAAGCAATCGTATCCAACAACACCTTGCATTCCAATTCGGCATCGTTATAATCGGGAAATTCGAGCACGGCTTCGGCAAACCGGAATCCATAGAACTCCTCGAAACGACGCAGCCGCCGAAGCCGTGCGATATCGCCGTTGGCCAAGAAATTCATCGGGCAATCCTCCGTATGCTCGGTAAAATAGTAATTGTTCTTGACGACCATCAGCATGTCGCCGCTCTCGATCTCTTCTTCGGCACACAGCACATTACGGCGGATACCCTCGTTGTAACGGTTCGCTCGCTTATTGGAACGGGTGATGACGATCGTTTCATCGCGTCCGTAGCAATCATAACAATCCTGCAACTTCTCCAGAAACTCGCCGCCCTCGACCGCCTCGAAATCGGGATACCCCATCTCGAAGCGAGGAATCTCGAAAATCCGGTTTTCGAGCATGCAACGCACCATCGTGGCATTGAACAGGATACCCGACTGCGCCTCCTGCCGGACAACCTCGTCGAGCGTGGCATAAACCACATCGCCGAACCGCGACAACGTAGAGACGTCCAGCGCAGGACTAAAATCGGAACCTACGGGTGGCAACTGGGCGCTGTCCCCGACCAGAATCAACCGGCATTCACGTCCGCTGCGCACGTACCGCACCAAATCTTCCAACAACGACCCGCTACCGAACATGTTGCCATCCGAAACGCCATCGGACAACATCGACGCCTCGTCGACGATAAAAACCGCCCCGCGCTCGGTATTCTGATTGAGCGAAAACTGCTGTTCGTAGGCGGCATTTGTCCGCTGACGGTAGATACGCTTATGAATAGTATGAGCATTCTCGCCCGCATATCGGGCCAGTACTTTAGCCGCACGGCCGGTCGGGGCCAATAGCACAGGCTTCACGCCCAGTTCCTTCAACGCACCGACCAAAGCGGCGATGAGGGTCGTTTTTCCGGTTCCGGCATACCCGTTCAGTATGAAGATCCGGGAAAAATCCTCATCCGCAAGGTATTCGGACAACATTTCCACGATTTTTTTTTGTCCGGGGGTTGTTTCGAAACAAAATTTAGCGTAAATTTGGGTCGCAATATAGGTACTGACCATACGGATTCCTGAAATTTTGTACAAACTTAATAACAAATATCAACAATGGTAAAGAAAATCGCACAAATCATCCTCGCTGTCGTGATCGTGTGTCTCGTCTACGTGATCTACCAGCAAATTTCTACGCCGATCAAGTTCGACAAGGAGCTGGCGACCCGTCAGGCAGCCGTCATCGAACGCATCAAGGACATCCGCACGGCACAACGTGCGTTCAAATCGAAGTACATGCACTTCACCGGCAGTTTCGACTCGCTGGAGCAGTTCATTCTCAACGATACCCTCGAACTGGAGCGCAAGCTCGTCGATGAATACGACTCGGTGGCGATGGCCATGCTGAAAAAATCGGGTCGCAAGAATGTCGAGAAGTTCAAGATCGCCGTAATCGATACGATCTTCTCGCCCAAAAAGCTGACTGCTGCACAAGTGAAGGAATTGCGCTACATTCCGTTCTCTGACAGCAAGAAAGAGTACTATCTCGATGCAGGCATCATCACGACCGAATCGAAAGTGGTCATTCCGGTCGTAGAATGCCGTGCACCCTATAAGGAGTTCCTCGATACGGTGGCATTCCATCAGGAAGTCGTAAACCTGATCGACGACCAGCAGAACAACTTCAATCGTTATCCCGGAATCAAGTTCGGTTCCATGGAAGCAGGTAACAATGAAGCAGGCAACTGGGAAGACTGATTCCCGCCCGAATGTCAAAAAGGTGTCCATTCAGCTTGCGTTGGATGGACACTCTTTTTCCATTGTCGGAGGGCAGGGGATTCTGCCGGAAGCGACCGTAAAGGTCGAAATCCTGACAACCCGAACGCTGCTCGTCCCCGAAGAATTGTTCGATTCGCAACAGGCCGCGACATTGCTCGCAGCAGACGGCAAAGCTCCGCTCTCGGGAGAGACGATCGTATGGAGCCATCCGCACAACGGGGTTATTGCCGTCATGACCGCACCATCGCAGGCTTTGCAGCAGGTGCACAGCTATTTCGATGCCGACACCGATGTCGAATACATTACCCCGCTGCTGGTTGATCTGCGCCCCTCCAAACCGACCTTTCTGCTCCAATCGATTGCCGGATACCTCTATATAAAGATATACAATGCGGGGCTCCGGCTCGCCGAGGTATTGCCGACTCCGACGGAAACGGACATCCGGTATGTACTCGAACGGCTCGACAATACATTCCCGACAAGGCAATACGCCCTGCGAACCGCAGGCAAAGAGGCTTGTCGTCTGGCCAAACTCGTAAGCAACCGATTCAGAAGCGTACGATGCGAATAATCAGCGGCAAATACAAAGGACGGGCAATAAACCCGCCGCACAACCTGCGGGCACGGCCGACAACCGATTTCGCCAAAGAAAATCTGTTCAACGTATTGAACAACATCGTGGATTTCGAAGCGTGCGACGTACTCGACCTCTTCGCAGGAACCGGTTCGATCAGCTACGAATTCGCATCGCGCGGAGCTCGAAGCGTCACTGCGGTAGAACTCAATCCGGTGCATTACAACTTCATCCGCCAAACGGCAGCCCAACTCGGGCTGGAACACTTCTATCCGGTCAAAGCGAATGTATTCCGCTATTTGATTACCTGCCCGAAACAATTCGATCTGATTTTTTCAGACGCCCCCTACGATTTGCCAGAAAGCGAAACGATCGTTTCGACGATTTTCGAACGTCAATTGCTGCATCCGGAAGGGTTGCTCGTCTTCGAGCATTCGAAACAAATGGATTTTTCGGACAGGTCGGAATTCTGGCAATTAAGGAGTTACGGAAGCGTACAATTTTCTTTTTTCAAAAACTGAAAAAAAAGTTTGCAATTCTGAAAATTTGTACTACCTTTGCATTCGCAATCGAGGGAGAAATCCTCTATTTGATAGCAAGGTGCGTTAGTTCAGTCGGTTAGAATACATGCCTGTCACGCATGGGGTCACGAGTTCGAGTCTCGTACGCACCGCAAAACGAAAGAGGCCTATGGAAATCCATAGGCCTCTTTCGTTTTACAATTCAAAATTAAGCCATATCGCGCAGATAATAGTCCACATTCTCGCGGATAAGAATATCGACAGGCGTATAGTTCATCCGATCGCAGCGTTTGCCGAACAACTCGTACTCGAGAATCGCCCGCACGGCCAGATATCCCTGCTTGTCGGGACGCTCCGAAAGCAAGAACGAAATATATCCGTTACGCAAATCGGTCAAATTCCGCTCGATCATGCCGTAGCCGACCAGATTGATACCCCGCAAGCCATGTCGTCGCAAATAATCGGAAATAACATATGCACGCGAATTGAACACGGCGATTCCACCGATATCGGGATGCTGCCCGAACAATTCGTCGAACGCCGCACGGCTCTGTTCGGCACTCGACGCATCATATGCCCCGTCCACCACACGCATCTCGGGATGGAACTCGCGCACATAAGAGAGAAATCCGTTCCGCCGCACGATACTCGGCGTCGAAGATTCGTCACCCACGCGACGGGCTCGCAACATGACCACTTCGCGCCCCTTGTCCATCGATTCGGTCAGCAGCCGTGCCTGTATGCGCCCCAACGTATAGGAATCGGGACCGTAAAAGGCCAACGGATTGGTATTGAGGATCATGCTATCGACGAATACATAAGGTATTCCCTGTGCTTCGAGCCGACAGACGAACTGCATGGTCTCGTCGGTAAAGGTCGGCCCGATGAGCATCGCATCGCAGGAGATAGTTAGCGCCTTGTTATAGATTTCGCGGCAAGAAAAGAGATCGAACTGGTCGTAATAGAGATACTTGACTTTCAACCGGATATTGGAAAACTCGTAGACCGCATGGCGGATTCCCTTTTCGATCTGCTCCCAATAACCGCCCGCCGAAAACGAAGGCAGCACGACGACGATCGAAATCACCCGTTTGACGCCGATCGACGAAACGTAAAGATTGGGTTTGTAATCGATTTCCGTCAAGATGGCTTCGACCTTCTCACGGCTGCTCTGCGACACCTCGCCGCGATTGTGCAACACACGGTCCACCGTACCGGCCGAAACGCCGGCCATTTTGGCGATGTCCTTGATTCGATATTGTTTAACGTTCATATTTCTGTTTGAGCTTGGCAATCGGAACGATGAATGCCTGCGGCACCCCCGGCGAATTGCGGTCGGAAGTGAACGCGATGTAATTCCCCGAACGGCTGAACAACGGATGCACGTGTTCGGTCTGCACATTACCGAGCGATGGCTGCGTCTGATTGGCCCAGCAGACGATTTCCGCCTCGCCCGTCGTCAGATTGATCAGATAAAGCGGATTGTTGCGCGGACGATCGACGTCGCAAACGAAGAAATGCTGATCCTCAGTCGCAATACCGTGTGCCAGTTTGTAGACGTTGTTGAGATAATGCACGGTTCGGTCGCAGCCCGTCTTGTCGATGGAAACGACACTGATTTCCCACCCCATCGTCGGATCGGCATAACCGGACTTGTGGAGTTTGTCGAAATAATAAAGACGTTCGCCGTCCTTGCTCCAAGTCTCATGCGTCGCGCGGTAATACTTCTCGGACATCACGAAAGGACGCACCGAACCATCGTCGGTATTCAACAACATACCGCGTGCGCGTTCTTCTTTGGGCAGGTCGTACATGGCTCGTTTATCGGGTTTCGGTACAAAAGTAATCAAATTCGGGTAAACCGGATTAATCATCGGGTGAGTAAATCCGGTTTTCGAGCTGTAAACCTTCTCCAAACGGCCCGACGGGACGTGCAAACGATAGAACGACGAACTGCGGTCGGGATTCTGTCCCGTGAGCACCATCCACGCTCCGTCATTGGTGAACAGCGCATTGAACGAAATGGCCGCTTCGTCGATTTTGCCGTTCGCATCGAACAACACCCGCTCGGCGTGCGTCTCGACATGCACGGCATAGATGATACCCCGCTCCATGAAAATCACCTCATCACCCGTCGTATACACCGAATAGGAGCCATCTACCACGCGATCACTGATTTTGCAGACCTCGCCCGTTGCGATCGAAGTCGAAAAGAGTTTCCAATCGCCCTCGCGCTTACTCTTGAAAACGGCATAACGGTCATCGTAAGTGAATCCCTGCGTTTCAAAATAAGGCATCAGGCTCATAGAATCGCCCTGCGACACCTGCCAGACTTCGTTGCCGGTCTTTTCATCCAGATAAACGATGCGCTCGGTCTGCGAAGGCCGCACCGAACAACCGGTCATTACCAGCAACATGCCGAAGATAATCTTTTTCATAATCATAGTTTTTAGGTTGGTTTCAATGAATTTTCAGCCATTCTCGAAGTGCAGCGACCTCGGCAGCGGCCGTAAAGATCGCTCCGAGACCGCGTGGGTCGTTCGGCAGCGTGGGCCGTTCGGCATAATCCACCGCATCGTAGCCGATAGCCATGCTGCGACAAATACCGGTCACAATGCCATCGGGTCGGATATGCCGTTCGAGAGCCTGCCAACCGAGCAATGCACGGTCAGCACAAATTCGCTCCATCCATCCCATGCGAACAGCCCGCGCCAATGCCAACACGAAGAGTGCCGTAGCAGAACTCTCCTCATAGGTATCGGGGCGATCGAGCAACTGGTGCCACATCCCGTTCGGGGACTGATAACGCAACAAAGCTTCGAGATGGCTGCGATGAATTGCCAGCAATCGCAAATAGGCCGGATGTTCGGGTGAAAGGCTGGAAAGCACCTCGGAAAACGCCCACGCAAACCACCCGTTGGCCCGCCCCCATCGCAGTCCGACGAACCGCTTATGCGTATCGTCCCAGCCATGAAAAACCAACCCTGTCTCAGGATCGCGCAAATAACGGTCGTAGGCCTCGGCCTGCCGCACAGCCTCCTCCAGATAGTCATCCTCGCCCGTAAATCGGGCATAACGGGTCAAAAAAACAGCGCTCATGAAAAGATCGTCGCACCAGATCGTCCACCGAGGCTCAGGTCGCACGAATGTACCATCCACCAAACGAGGCTGCTCCCGCATGGCATAATCGGCCATCGACGCCAGCAACCGACACTGTTCAGCCGTAGCCCCATAACGCATCGCCGTTTCCAAGAACGGCAAAGCCGGTGCTGTCGTATCGTCGAGCATCCCGCGGCGGAACATCCGATAGTTTTGCGTCCGCAAGAATCCACGTTCATATTGCGCAGCGAAAAGCGGCAGATGTTCCATCGTAAAATCGCAAAAGCGACGCACGTGTTCCGCATAACGTTCCTCTCCTGTCGCATCGGCCAAAGCCAACAATCCCAGCATTGTAGCACCATTGGCATAATGCCACTCGGCATAGGAATGTTTTGTAAACGCAGCCTCCTTTTTTATCGGAATTCGAAATTCTTTTGCCTTATTTTCGTGTTCGATAACGATATATGAAACATTGCGAACCTGGAAATCGAGCGAATCGACCAATCCGAAGGAAATTTTTCCCGTGCTGAGAATATCGACACGGTGCTCCCCTCGCGTAAGTTTCAATGACACATAATCATTGAAAAGATAGGTATCGTAAGCAACTTCACGCGGAAACGCTCGGCCGCAACCGGCGACCGTAACGATCCGACGACCATCGACGCGTATTTCAGCCCGATCGACAGAGTTGACACCCATACGATAAACCGAATCGGCCGGAACATTCACCATGCAGACGTGCGCACCTCCATCCGACACGGCATCATCAGCAAATACGACAGGAAAAGGAGCAGATTTCGCAGGCTGTTCGCACAATTCGAACGCAGTATCGACCAACAACCGGTCGGCAACGAGAGAGGCGCTCCGCAACGAATCATCGGCACAACCCGAAAAGAGCAATGCTGCACAACAAACAGAATGGAATCGATAATTTTTTTTCATGATTTTTTGTCGTATTGAAATATTTCCCTATCTTCGTGCTCGAACACGGAATTTAAACAAAACAAAAATAAAATAATAAACATCTATTTATCAAATGATTAATTAAAACAATTAAATAAAAAAAGCGAACGGTTCGTTTGCAAATATAGAAAATTAATCAAGAAAACACGAAATACACGAATAATTTTATACGAACAAACGCCCATCCTTACGACTTCACTCCATGAAAAATTTTTTCACAAAAGCAGCTGTTCTACTCTCTTCCATATCGGCCGGAATCTTCCTGATCGGCTACAACATCGGCACGGGGAGCATCACGACGATGGCATCAGCAGGTTCCGAATACGGCATGACCCTGACTTGGGCGCTGCTGCTCTCCTGCGTCTTCACTTATTACCTCATCATCGCGTTCAGCCGCTACACGATGGTTACCGGCCGCACCGTGCTTCACAGTTTCCGCTGCGAGTTCGGAGCACCGGTCACGCTTTTCATCCTGTTGTCGATGCTGGTTGCCGAACTCGTATCGAGCATGGGGCTGATGGGTGTGGCGATAGAGGTCATCGTCGAATGTTCGCGCCCGCTGACCGCTGACGGCGAAGGATTCAACCGTATTGCTATTGCGCTGCTGTTCGCTGCACTGCTCGGTTATCTCTGTTGGCAGGGACGGCAATCGTTTTTCGAAAAGATTCTCTGCATCTTCGTATTCCTCATGGGCGTTTCGTTCGTCGCCACGATGTTCGCCGTAATTCCATCGCCCGAAACGATTCTCGAAGGCCTGAAGCCATCGATTCCCCAACACGGCAATGCTTTCGTGATCGTTTCGAGCATGGTCGGCACGACAATGGGTGCCATCATTTTCATCGTCCGTTCGATTCTCGTTCGCGACAAGGGATGGACAATCGGCGATATGCGCATACAAAAACGCGATGCACTCGTTTCGGTCGCGGTGATGTTCCTGTTGAGCTTCGCCATCATGGCCTGTGCGGCAGGGGCCATGTCGGGTGAAAAAATCGACAACGCCATCCAGATCGTTCGGCTCATCGAACCGCTGGCCGGCCGCATCGGCACCGCCATCTTCGCCGCCGGAATCGTTGCGGCAGCTCTTTCGTCGCTGTTTCCCATTCTACTGCTGGCACCGTGGCTCTTGTCCGACTACCGAGGCAAACCGTGCGACATGCGCTCACGCGAAACCCGACTGCTGCTTTTCGGCGGATTGCTGTGCAGTTTGGCCGTACCGATTTTCGGCGGGCGCCCCGTACACGTGATGATTATCTCGCAAACACTGGCCGTGATCGCCACGCCGCTAATCCTCATTTTCATGACGATTCTGCTCAATCGTCGCCGACTGATGGGCTCGCACCGCGCTTCTATTCCGCAAAACGTCGTTTACATCGCCGTAAGCATTTTTGCCGTGGCGATGGCCGCCATCGGCATCGCCGGTATCGGGAAACTTTTCTGACAAACCTCAAATTCAAATAAGCATCCATGAAACGAATCCTTACAACCTTATTTCTGACGGTCATCTGCCTCGGAACCTCGGCACAACCCTCGAAAGAGGCCGTACGCCGTGCTATCGACGAATGCGCCACCTACGCCACGACCATCCTGCTGGACGAAAACGGAAAATCGCGCTGCGACTACAACCTCACGCGCGGCGAATGGTATCCCTATGAAGAGCCGTGGCATACGGGCCAGCTCGTGCTCGGTCTGCTCGAAGCCTACAAAGCGACCGGAAACGAAGCATGGCTCGCAGGAGCCGTGCGCGGCGGCAACTGGTGGCTGACGCTCGAAATCAAAGACAACCCTCATTTTCAAGGTATGGTAGGCGCCACGCACGGCGACGTCATCGGCAACGACCAAATCGTTTTCGCTACGGTGAGCGACGGCACACCGGGCATCTTCGAACTCTCGCGCGTCACAGGCGACAAACGCTATGCGGCGCTGGCCACCTCGTCAGCAGCTTGGATGCTTGAACACATGTATTATCCCGAAAAGGGCGTCTGCTACGACTTGGCCGACCTCCGCACAGGGGAAGTACTCAAACTCGGCAGTCCGTTCCACGGCAACAAAGCCGACCAGACGCTTTTCGACGTTTCACGCCCCAACACCGAAGGTTCGCTTTTCAAAGATGCCTACGAATTCAGCGGCGACAAACGTTTCCGCGATGCGCACATCCTGCTCTGCGATGCGCTCGTCGAATATCAGGATGAACACGGTCTGTGGATGGACTTCATGCCCAACCACAAATCCGAAGGATCCTATCATCCCCGTTTCAACCTGTGGTATGCCGAATCGCTGCTCGAATGCTACGACCTGACGCACGACCGCAAATACCTAGAAGCCGCAGCCCGCACGGCCCACACCTATGCTTCGGCCCAACGCAAGGACGGTACGATGTTCTACGACAACTACATCAACGGCCGCCCCTCGGATAAAGGCTCCGTATGCGGCTCAGAGGTGGCTTTGGCCGGCATTCTGTGGATGCGTCTGGCCGAATACGGCTTCGACGAGTTCGTCGAACATTACGAACGCAGCGCCGAATGGCTGGTCAAAAACCGTTTCTCGACTGAACATCCCGACCCGAACCTGCGCGGCGCTGTAGTCAACACCCGCATGCGCTTCCGCAAGGGTGAGATGTGGATGACGCAACGCGACGTGGGCACTTCGTTCGGCCTGCGCTTCCTCTCGATCTACTACCGCAAATTCGCAAAATAAATACCTATCCATGAACAACAACTCGCATTTTCAAGTCGACAAACTCACCGTCTATGTTTGCGACACGCGCGAAGCGATGGGCCGTGCAGCCTATGAATTTTACCGAGACCGCGTATGTGCCCTGCTGCAAGAGCAGCCGCTCGTACGGGCCATCTACGCGGCAGCGCATTCGCAGGATGAATTCCTGCACGCGCTGGTTGCCGATACGGACATCGATTTCGCCCGCATCGACGCTTTCCACATGGACGAATATTTCGGGCTGGGCGAATCGGCCCCGCAGAAATTCGGACATTTTCTCACCGAACGACTCTTCGCACGCAAACCGTTCGCACGGGTCAATCTCATCTGCTCCGAAGCCCCGGACATCGAGGCCGAAGCACGCCGTTACGAAGCGTTGTTGCGTCAATGTCCGATCGACATCACAAGTCTCGGCATCGGCGAGAACGGCCACATTGCCTTCAACGACCCGCACGAAGCACGTTTCGACGACCCGTGCTGGGTGCGCCGCACAACGCTCGATGACACCTGTCGTCAACAACAGGTGAACGACGGCGAATTCGGCTCGCTGAACGAAGTGCCGACGAGCGCTTACACGCTCACAGTTCCGGCACTGATGGCATCGCGCATACTGGTCGGCATCGTCCCAAACGGACGCAAAGCCGAAGCCGTACGGCGCACGCTCTGCGAACCCGTCTCGGAAGCCTGTCCCGCCTCGATCCTGCGCACGCACGACGATGCGGTACTCTTCCTCGACCGCGATGCCGCAGCATTGCTCTGACCATGCACCATTTCAACCTAAATCAACCTCAATTATGAAACTTGTAAACAAACTGATTCTTTCGCTGAGCGTGCTGTTGTTCGGATCAGCGAATCTGTTCGCCCAAGGCGGCGGAAACCTTCGCGGTACCGTCCGAGACGCCGAAGGCAACGTCCTGCCCGGCGCAGCTATCTTCGTCGAAGGCACCACCATCGGCACGGCGACCGACATCAACGGCGCCTATCTGCTGCAAAACATTCCCACGGGGAAACGGCAGATCACCGTCAACTACATCGGTTACGAAGACGTGGCCGAAACGTTCGACTTCTCGGCAGGCGAGACGAAAATCTACGATGTCGTGATGAGCGACCTCAATCAAGGCATCGAACAAGTGACCGTCACGGCCATCATCGACGGCCAGCAGCGCGCGCTCAATCAGCAGAAGATGGCCGACAATCAGATGCAAGTCATCTCGGCCGACCAGATCGGCATGTTCCCCGACCTGAATGTCGCCGACGCGCTGAAACGTGTGAGCGGTGTGACATCGGACGGCGAGAACATCGCCCTGCGCGGTACGCCGAGCAACTTCACGAACATCAACATGAACGGCGAGCAGATGGTCGGTACGGGCGAAGGCGGTTATCGCACCCCCTCGCTGGATTTCATTCCGTCGGATGTGCTGGCCTCGCTCGAAGTGCAGAAAACGCTGCTGCCCTCGAACGACGGCGATGCGATCGGCGGTGTAATCAACTTGCGTTCGAGCGAAGCTCGTTCGCTCAAACCGCGGTTCAATGTCGACCTCGGCCCAGGCTATAACTTCCTGCGCGAAAAAATGTCCTACAACGGCAAAATCGGTTATGAACAACGGTTCCGTCCGACGGAGAAAAACCCCTACGGAACGTTCGGTATCTCGGCCAAATACAGCTACTTCAACTCGTGGTCGGGCTACGACCGACTCGATGCCAACGCTTGGCTCGAAAAGAGTGTCTCGACCCCCGACGGCGATATCAAGCAATACATGCCGACCGATTTCCGCTATCGCTACGTGGAGACGAATTCGGTTCGCAACGGAGGTTCGCTCGTATTCGACTGGGCTCCGACGGTCAATACGAAATTCGTCTTGCTGGGCAGTGTGAACTCTTACAACGTCGATTCGGACCGCAACCGCAATCGCGTACGCTTCCGCGGCAATTACTGGAGTCTGACCGACCGCGAAGGATTCGGCCCCAATGCCATCGGCACGGATCGCATCTCAGAGATGGTGCAGTACACGAACGTTTCGGAGAACACGCTCAACTACAATATCCAGCTCAACGGTGAAAGTGTTATCGGCAATTGGAAGATCGATGGCGCCGTCGGTTATTCGTCGTCGGAGAAGAAGTACGAGAGCATGGCCTATACCTTCGGCACGCCGGACTATCGCGCCAACGGCAAGGCGATCAACGGCACAGGCAAACCAGCCATGCAACTCGACAAAAACACGATCGTCGGCTATGTGCCCGATGTCACGAGCCCCTATCTGCAAATGGAATACATGCAAGACCTGCTCGCGAAAGTCGGAGCGGATAAAATCGGAGGCCGCGACAACTATTGGCTGACAAGCACCGAAGAGTGGAACCACACGACCCGAGGCGAAAACCTCACGGTGCGCGCCAATGCCGCCTTCAACCATTCCATCCGCGGCAATGCTTCGACCTTGTCGTTCGGCGTCAAGGCCAAAATACTGCACAACGACGGTGTATCGCCTTTTTCGGGGGGGGGAAACAATACTTACTCACTGCCTAAAAACGGCTACGGCGACGAGGCGCTGGCCATGTCGCATTTCCTGAAGAACGACCTGACGAGCAGCAACTACCTCGACGGCCACATGAAGTACACCTATACCCTCGACGGCGACAAACTGGAGGCTTTCCGCCGACAGAACTTCGACAACAAGATGACGGTGAACAACAATACGGCCCAAGAGCAGAGCGACGCCTACTATTTCGACGCCCGCGAAGACATCTACGCCGGATACGTCATGGAGAAGATTCAGTTGAAAAAACTGATGATTCTGGCCGGCGCCCGTCTGGAGCACAACAAGGTGAAATACGAGGCTTACGACATTTTCGCCTATGACAAGGACGTCGACCTCTCGACGAACCCCTCGGGCCAAAAACCCGACGCCGAAGAACCCGTCTACTCGGCCTACACGAAGACGCTGAAGAAAGATTCGAAAAGCTACACGATGGTGCTGCCCAACGTGCAGTTCAAATACAACTTGAACAACTCGACGATCTTCCGTCTGGCCTACACGACCGGTTATGCACGCCCGAACGCCATCGACCTCGTGCCGAAGACGACACGCAACCTCAATGCCGGTGTTATCACCATCGGCAACCCCAATCTGGAGGCCTCCTATTCGCACAATCTCGACTTCATGGGCGAGCACTATCTTCGCAACGTGGGTCTGATTTCGGGCGGATTCTTCTACAAAAACATCGACAAGTTCCACTACCTCTCGCAGATGCCGCTGCCGAGCGACAACCGCTATGCCTACGACGATTCGCCCTACGTGATGCTGCGCCAGCAGATGAACGGCAAGAGCGCCACGGTCTACGGCGTCGAGGTGACGCTGAACAGCGCGCTGACCTTCCTGCCGAGCTTCCTCAAGAACCTCGTTTTCACGGGTAACTACACCTACGTGCATTCGAGCGCGGAAGTAGAGCGTATGAGCGATGATTCCGTGGGCGAATCGGTCAAGGACAAACTCCGTCTGCCGGGGCAAGCCTCCCACACAGCCAACCTCGCACTGGCCTACTCGTGCAAACTGTTCACGCTGCAAGCCTCGTACAACTACATCGGCGAGTACATCCAGTCGCTCGGTGCCAACTCGGACATGGATGTCTGGTTGCAGGGCCGCTGGCAGCTCGACTTGAACGGCAGCGTTCAGCTCTGCAAGGGTCTGACGTTCTACGTCGAAGCGCAGAACGTACTCAACAGCAAGAAATTCCAGTACATGGGCAACTCGTCGCGCGTCTACGAACTCCGTTATTCGGGAGCTGTGGCACGCTGCGGCTTCACCTACAAATTCTAACGTTTCACAATGCCGAATCCGCTCATGATACCCCTGCGCCGACTTTTTCCGTTCGTGTTCGTTCTGTTCATCGGAATGCCTATCCTGCGGGCAGACACGCTGCATGACCGTGCGTTGCGATTGATGCAACGGCTCAATGCCGCCGCACTCCGTCATCAGAATACGGATTCGGCCGATCCCGATTTCGGGGGCCTTCGCTGTCCCGCGTGTGAACTCTATCACACGCGGGCGGCCGAAGCCCTTTTTCCGCTCGCCTGCGAGTACCGCATGACGGGCAACCGCGAACGCCTGCAACAAGCCATCCGGCTGGGCGACTGGCTGCTGCGTCAACAACAATCCGACGGTTCGTGGCTCGAAACGCCCGAAACGTGGACAGGCACCACGACCGACCAACTGCTGATGCTGTTGCTCGCCTACCCTATCGTCGAACCGGCACTCACCGACGCCCAACGCTCCGACTGGAAACAAGGCATGGAATCCGCCGCCGACTATTTGACCCGCGTAATGGACAACCGTTTCGCGAGCATCAACTACTGCGCCACCACTACGGCGACGCTTGCAGAGGCACACAGCCTTCTGCAAAAAAACACCTATGCCGAAAAAGCACACACTTTGGCCCGCATGATCGTCTCGAAAATGAACTCTGAATGGTTCATCGAAGGGGAAGGCGGTCGCGAGGGAGCCTACAAATACGGTGTGGACATCGGCTACAATCTTGAAATGTCGCTTTGGGGCTTGGCCCGCTATGCGCAGTTGACCGGCGACGGATTCGTCGCCGAAGCCGTACGCCGAAGCGCAGAACAACACTTGTGGTTCATCTATCCCGACGGCATGCTCGACGCCTCGGCCGGCATTCGTTCGAACAAATGGACCGTATTCGGCAGCGGAACCAGCGACGGAATCCATCCGTTATGCGCACTGCTGTGCGATACGAACCCTCCATTCACCGAAGCCGCTTTACGCAACATCGCCTGCATCGAACACAGTTTCACAACGTCGGGACTTTTGGGCCCCGGACCACACTACGACCGCGTAAAAGAGACGCCGCCCTGCATCTATCCGACCTTCACGAAAGCCAAAAGTCTGGCGATGGCACTGCTTTGGAAGCCAGTAAAGACCGAACGCTCACCCCTGCCGCTGGATAACGATACGATGTGCCGTTTCCACACACAGGGCATTACCCTCGTGCGCCGCGGCCCTTTCTGCGGTACCATCACCGCATCCACCTACAAAGCACGCGAAGGCGCCGCCTCGAAATACATGCACCGGCCCGCAGGCGGGACGTGCAGCGCCCTTTGGGTCGAAGAATTCGGGCTGCTCCAAGCCGCCTCGCAAACGGAATACCGCCGCTGGGAACCGATGAGTTTCCCCGTGATGCCAGACATCGAGCCACTGACACCCAGAATCGAAACAATTACGGAAAACGGACGCCATACGAATCTTTACGAGTTCGACGCATGGTCGGAATCGACCGACGACGGCGCAACGGCCGTCTGCACGGCAGGAGGCTTGCTCCGCAACAGCGACGGTCGTCCCTGCGGCATCGGCTATACGCTGACGCACCGTTTCGAACGCAGCCGGCTCGTTAAAGATATGGGAATCCTGCACCATACGTCCGACGACACGGTTCGCATTGTCGAACCGATTCTGCTCGACCCCGAAACCCACATTGAACCGATCGATGCCCACACCCTCCGCATCGAAAAACCCGCACGACAAATCACGCTGCATGTCGACGGCGCCACCCTGCGCATCGATTCACTCAATGCCCCGAAATACAAACAAGTCTACCCCTCGCTGGTCGCTCTGCCCGTCGTCATCGATATTCCGGTGAGCAAACCGCAACGACGCGAACGTGTAACCATTACTTACGAAGTAAAATAATAAACAGAATAACATGAAAAAAATACTGACCTTATTCTTGTTGATGTTGTCGGCCATCACACTGCACACGACGGCCGCTCCCGCATGGAGCGACATGAAACGCATCGAACGGCAAATCGTCGCACCTGTATTTCCCGATGCCGAATTTTCGGTCGGCGATTTCGGAGCAGCAGGCAACGGTGTGAATGACGACCGACCGGCCATTCAGGCCGCCATCGACTGCTGTTCGAATCAAGGCGGCGGTCGCGTGGTGCTCGCTGCCGGACGCTATTTCAGCCGTGGGCCCATCGTAATGAAAAGCAACGTCGATCTGCATCTCGCCGAAGGCTCCGTATTGATTTTCAGCGCCGACGAACGCGACTACCTGCCCGTCGTTCTGACGCGCTGGGAAGGCACCGAAGTGTTCAACTACTCGCCGCTCATCTATGCCCGCAACGTGCAGAATATCGCCATCACGGGACGCGGTACCATCAACGGGCAAGGCTCGAAGAACTTCGCCACATGGAAACCCCGCCAAAAGGCCGACCAACAGAACCTCCGCAAGCAAGGCCGTGAAGGGACACCGCTTCACGAACGGCTTTACGGCGAGGGACACTGGCTGCGGCCTGCCATGCTCGAACTCGTATCGTGCAGCGAAATTCTGATCGAAGGTATCAAATTCGTCGACGCTCCGTTCTGGACGATTCACCCTGTTTTCTGCAACAACGTCACTGTCCGTGGCGTCACCGTTGACAGCACGAACCTCAACAACGACGGCTGCGACCCCGAATCGTGCCGCAATGTTCTGATCGAAGATTGCTATTTCCACACGGGCGACGATGCCATCGCCATCAAATCGGGACGCGACAACGATGCGTGGCGCACTGGTCAGCCCACCGAAAACGTCATCATCCGCCGCTGCACATTCGACACCGAAATCAACGGTCTCTGCATCGGCAGCGAAATCTCGGGCGGCGTACGCAACGTCTTCGCCGAGGACATCCGTATCGTACGGGCGAGCCACGGCCTCTACTTCAAATCGAACCTCGACCGCGGAGGCTATATCGAGGGTATCCGAATCCGCCGCATCACGGTCGACCGAATCGACCGGGCGCTCGTCAAATTCGAACCCGACTACAAGTCCGAAAGCAAGGAGAACCACCCGACCCGCTTCCGCGATTTCGTCATCGAACGTGTTCATGCACATGACGTACACGGCATTGGGCTCGACATCGGCGGATTCGAACAAATGCCCGTACGCAATGTCGCCATCAGCGAACTCACGATCGACCATGCCGACACGCCCGTCCGTATTCGGAACACCGAAAATCTGCAACTGAAAAAGGTCTCCATCAACGGAGTCCGTCACGACCAAAAGGACCGATAACATGATTTCGAAACACATCACCTGCGCCTTTCTCTACTCCATCACCCGCTACGGCTATCCGCCGGCAGCCGACAGGATGATCGACTATATCCGTGAAATGGCCGAACTGGGCTTCCGGTCGGTCGAACTCGAAGGCATCGGCGGAGAACATCTCCAAGCCGTAGCCAACAGAAGCACGGAAATCCGCAACGCACTCGACGACCACGGGCTTTCGCTTGCCGTATTCTGCACGGTGCTTCCCCGTCTCGGGTCAGTGCATGCAGAACAACGCACCCAAGCGCTCGAACTTTTCCGGTTGGGCTGCGAAACGGCTGTCGCACTCGGAGCACCCGCCGTACTGGACAACGGGCCGCTCGTACCCTACGAATTTCCGGCCGATCTGCCCGTATCACGCCACTATGCACCCGACTTGCTGCAACGAATCGGTCTGCCCGCCTCGCTCGATTGGTCACTCTATCGGGATGCACTTGTCAAAACGCTGCAACGAGCCTGCGACATCGCCGCAGAACACGGACTTGCCTACTATCTGCATCCCTGCTGCGGTTCGCTGACCGAGACGACCGACGGCTACCTGTGGCTCAAACAAGATGTCGGACGCGCCAATCTCAAATTCAACTTCGACGTCGCCAACCAGTTCTACATGCGCGAAAACCTTTCGCTGGGACTGCTCAAACTGGCCGGCGAGATCGACTACATCCACATTTCGGACAACCGCGGCGACCGCATCGAACACCGCACCGTAGGCGACGGAGCCATCGACTGGAAACTGTTCTTCGCGACACTCGCACGCATCGGGTTCCGCGGCCAGCTTTCGATCGACGTCGGAGGTGCCGAAACGGGCATCGAAGACCTCGATGCCGCCTACCGGATTTCGGCCGAACGGCTGGAAGCCCTAAGCAAGCGATACGAACTTTTCAAACAATAACGCCATGCGACGTCTCCGCCATCTGCTGCTTCTGCTCGTCTCGCTCCTCATCGTGTCGGCCGTTCGGGCTGCCGTACCGGTTCTGCCCGCACCGAAAAAAGTCATCGAAACCGACGAAAACGGAGCCCGCCGCTTCCATGCGATACGGCTCGAAAGCACCGACGATCCGACACCATATCGCGCTGTAATCGAGGAACTCGAAGCATTTGCCGACACGGTATCGCACCGAACGTTCGTTGTGAAATTGACCCGCTCCGAGCGTGCTGCCCGCCGTTTTCTGCAACGCCATGCGCCTGAAGTCCCGCGTCACGCACTCGACAAAGAATTCTACGGGCTGACCATCACGGGCGACACGGCATACATCATCGCTCCGACCGAATCGGGCGGACGCCATGCGCTGCAAACGCTCAAACATCTGCTTCGGAGCGAATACGCACACGATTTGGTCATCGCCGACTGGTGCGACCTTCCGCTGCGCATATTCATGGACGACATCAGCCGCGGTGCCGTACCGACGATGGAACAGGTCAAACGACAAATCCGTGATTTGGCGGAACTGAAATACAACGCCATGATGTTCTACGTCGAACACGTCATCCGCGTCGAAAGCCATCCCGATTTCGCCCCCGAAGACGGACATTTCACGCTGGATGAGGTGCGCGAAATCGGCCGCTATGCCGCGGCATACGGCATCGATCTGATCGGCAACTTCCAGAGTTTCGGACACTTCGAGCAGATCCTCGCCAACGAGCGTTATCGGGAGTTGGGCGACACGGAAACGATGATTTCGACGACCGACCCACGAGCCCGCAAATTCTTGGAAGATGTCCTCGGCGAGTTGTGCGAAGCCTTTCCGTCGCGCTACTTCAACGTCGACTGCGACGAGACATGGGACATCGGCAACGGCCGGTCGCGCGAACGGGTCGAGGCCGTCGGCAAAGAACGCTTCTATGTCGACCATATTCTGTTTCTGCGCGACATCCTGCGCCGTCACGGCAAAACGATGATGATGTGGGCCGACATGATACTCAAATATCCGCGGACACTCGAACTACTGCCGCGCGACATCGTACTGCTTACATGGAACTATGACGCTCGCAACGATTTCGACGACTGGATCCGCCCGTTGCAGGGGCGTCGGTTGTTAGTTTGCCCGGGCGTCCACAGTTCAGGGCGCATGGTGCCCGAAATGCGGGCGGCCGAAGGCAACCGACGTTTCATAGCGCAAGGGTATGCCGAAAGCGCAGAAGGAGCCCTGCTCACGTCGTGGGACGAAGGAGCGCTGCACTGCCACCACCACCTCTGCCTCGGTATCGCACAAGCGGCCGAAACGATGTGGGACACCCGCCGCACGACAGTCGACGCCGATTTCGTGCAACGCTACGAACGCATACGTTTCGGGCAGGAAAACGGATTCGTCAAGGCCTGTCGCGAAATGATGCGACTGGGCGATCTGCCCCTGCTGAACGGCATGAACGACCGCATCTTTTACCAACGCTTCACCCCCGAACCGGCGCGCCCGCTTCAAATCGACCTTGGGCAACTCCGTACGGCCGATTCGATCGCCCGTCATTGCAGCGAAGTCTTTCGGGATACCCGACCGGAGCGTAACCGCACGGAAATCGAAGCTTGGCATTATGCCGCCGAAAGCTATCGGTTCATTGCCCAATCGCGTCTGCACATGGCTCGCATCGCCGAACTCCATGCCGAAGCGACCCGCGATGCCCTCATCGAAGCCGTCGCCCATTGCGACACGCTGCGCCGAAGCGTCAATGATCTCGAAAGTCGCTTTTCACAACTGTGGCTCTACGAAAACCGCTATCACTCCTACGACCGAGGCATTGCGGCCTACCGCGCAAAACGGGAAGAAATCGACCGTATCCGCACCATTCTGACGCAAAGCATCCGGTTGCTCGACAGCGGGCGACCCGTTCCGTCGAACGCCGAAGCAGGTCTCGAAGTCTACGACCGACAAAACACTTATATGTGCTTCTGGCTGACGACAGGCCGGTTCACAGGATACGACGCTGGGGACGACATCCTCGCCGAAGCAGGGGGCGAACGCACCGCAACACCCACACCCGGACTACGTTTCCGGCTCGGTGCGGACGAATACAAATGGACGAAAACCGAAAGTCTGAACGGCCTCACGATGGACTGCAACGAACTCTACCGCACGAACGGCGGTGCGACGATGTATGCCTACGCCCAACTCACGAGCGACCGTGCCCGCGACATCGAACTGCTCGTGGGCTATGCGGGGCGTCTCACACTTTACTGCAACGGCGAGGAGGTCTACCGCGGCGAAATCGCCAACGGATACACGCCGGACAACTACCGCATCACCGTCAAGCTGCACGAAGGGACGAACCATCTGCTCGTCAAGCTGCGGCAGGAGGTGCCCGAATGGCTCTTCTCGTGCATCGTCGAGGGGGCCACGGTCTCCTCGCGCAAACACAAATACACCGTTAAATAACGCTTCACCCCGATGAAAACGATCCGACTGATTCTGATTTGCCTGCTCACGATCGCTGCCACAGCTATCCGAGCACAACGCATCAAAACGACCATCAACGACACGTGGCGTTTCGCGATGCAGGAGACCTCCGCCGCAAGCGTCGACTTCGACGACGCAGCGTGGGAAACCATCTCGATTCCCCACACATGGAATGCCCTCGACACCGACGACGAGACGCCCGGCTACGCCCGCGGCAAAGGCTGGTACCGCCGCCGCATCAAAATCGACGACCTGCTGCCCGGACAACGGGTCGGCATCCATTTCGAAGGAGCCAATCAGGTAACTGTTCTTTACGTGAACGGACATCGGGTCGGCAACCACACGGGCGGCTACACCGCATTCGCGTTCGACATCACCGAATACATCCACCCGGGCGATAATCTGTTCGCCATCGAGGTGGACAATGCCCACAATCCCGACATTCCGCCCCTCTCGGCCGACTACACGTTCTACGGCGGCATCTATCGTGACGTCTACCTGCTCTACACACCTGCGACGCATATTTCGACCACGCACTATGCGTCGCAAGGCGTCTACGTCCGGACGGAAAGCGTGAAAAACGGTCATGCGCAAATCGCTATACGAACAATGCTCTCCAACCCTGGCCTGCAGGCGAAGCGAGTGCAGCTCCAACACCGAATCGCAGACCGCGAAGGGCGCATCGTCGCCCGGTCGACCGAACGGCTCAAACTCGCGGCGAATACCGAAAATCAACCTACCGAACAACGTCTCGAAATCGACGGAGTGCGACTGTGGGATACTGAGGATCCCCATCTCTACAAAGTCTACACACAGTTGACGGTCGATGGCCAAACCGACGAGGTGGTCTCGCCGCTCGGAGTGCGTACGTTCAGTTTCGACCCCGACAGTGGGTTCACGCTCAACGGCCGCACGGTGAAACTCATCGGAACGAACCGACATCAGGATTATCTGAAAATGGGCAATGCGCTTCCGGACGAGATGCACGAACGCGACGTCGAACTGCTCGCCGAAATGGGCGGCAATTTCCTACGCGTATCGCATTACCCGCAAGACCCCGTAGTCATGGAGATGTGCGACAAGAAAGGCATCGTCACCTCGGTCGAAATACCGATCATCAACGCCATCACGCGAAGCGATGCTTTCCGCGAAAACTGCCGCAGAATGGCGCTCGAAATGATCTGGCAGAACTACAACCATCCTTCGACCGTCGTTTGGGCCTACATGAACGAGGTGCTTTTATGGCCGCCCTACGACCCGACGGATACTGCTGACAAGGCCGACTATTTCGACTGGCTGCTTTCGATCGCCCGCACGCTCGAAGATACCATCCGCACCACCGACCCGACCCGCTGCACGATGCTGCCTTGCCATTCGGCCCACGAGCTCTATGTCGAATCGGGCATCGCCGCGCTGCCGCAACTGCTCGGGTTCAACATCTATGACGGCTGGTACCGCGAAACATTCGCCTATTTCGGCAAACGGCTCGACATGCTGCACGAACTGTTCCCGAACCAGACGCTCGTCGTCAGCGAATACGGCGCCGATGTCGACCCGCGCATTCACAGTTTTGCACCCGAACGTTACGATTTCTCGTGCGAATACGGCAACCTCTACCACGAAAGCTATCTGCCCGATATTCTGAAGCGTGATTTCGTGGCGGCCGCGAGCATCTGGAATCTCAACGATTTCTATTCGGAAAACCGCGGGGAAGCCGTTCCGCATGTCAACAACAAAGGCATCACGGGACTCGACCGCAGCCGCAAAGACAGCTATTACCTCTACAAAGCCTATTTCTCGTCCGAGCCCGTACTGCACATCTGCACGAGCAACTGGCGACAACGCTGCGGAGCACCGCAACAACGCATGAAACTCTACACGAACGCCCCGCAAGTCGAAGTGCACGTGAACGGCGTGCCGCTCGGCACGTTCGAAGTTTCGGATCATATCGCGGAATTCGACGTCACGCTGCGCACAGGCGAAAACCGCATCTCCGCCTTGGGCGAAGTACACGGCGAACATGTCGAAGCCCTCTACGAATGCCGCTACCACGACATGACGGACTGTTCGTTCGACGGTTTCTCATCGCTCAACGTACTGCTGGGCACAAACCGCTGTTTCGAAGACCCCGTTCGCAGCACGGCATGGGTCGCCGAACAACCCTATCGGGCAGGCTCGTGGGGTTACATCGGCGGCAAAGTCTATCGCACGCTGATTCGTCGCGGCTCGGTTCCGGCATCGGATGCCGAAATCCTCGGCACGGACAACGATCCGATCTATCAGACACGCCGCGAGGGAATCGAGGAGTTCCGTGCCGATGTGCCCGACGGAGCCTACTCGATCTATCTCCATTTCGCCGAACTCAACACTATCGAGCCGCGACCCGGGCTGGTATACAACCTCGGCAACGATGCCCTGCATCAGGCCCTTCGTCCACGCATATTCGACATCGAAATCAACGGCTGCAAGGTCGCCGATGCCTTGAACATCGCCGAAGAACACGGCACGCTGCGAGCGGTATGCCGCAAATTCGAGGTGACGGTACAAGACGGACGAGGGCTCCGCATCCAGTTCCTGCCCGTTGAAGGAGAACCGGCCTTGAATGCCATCCGAATCTACCGGAATTACTGAGAAAAACGGGGCGCTTTCTTACGGCTCGCCCCGTTCACTCGAAATAGTTGAAAAAAGCGCGAAAGTCATCGAACCACGTTTATTCGCACACGAGGTCGGATTTTGGCACACGGATTGCGCATCCCGCTGGAAGTAAACCAAAATCAACACGAAAATGAGAAAAACACTCCTCTCTATCACCCTGCTCGCCCTCGCGACGACGGGATTTATCGGTTGCTCGAAGACCCGCGAATGGAATCGTGAACAACGCAAGGAGATGCGCGAAGCACTGCGCGACTACCGCAAAATGGTCTATCTCGATGACCTCACCGATGCCGAGTTCGTCCTCTTCGCCGACGATGTGGCCGAAACGCTCGAAAACAGCTATCCCGTCTACACGACTTTCGTCACGATGCCCGGCATGTCGGACACCGTAGACGTAGTGGTGGTGACGACCATCGTCGACGAACTCAATGCCGATGCACACAACATGCGTCATATCTACCCCTACAACTACCTCGTAGCACAAGGCGTTCTGCCGGCAGGACTGGATCACGGCCAACAGCGCTCGTTCTACAAATGTTTTGCAAACAAGGTCAATTCCACGTACAGCACCATGACGCAATTCTTCAATGCCGTGCTGGCCGACACGACCAATAAATCGCAAATCCGTCGGTTGGAAAGCCAATGCGCCAACGATCTTTTCGACTGGACGATCACCGAAGTTGATGTTATCGAGACCGTCGACTGAACCGGCATACGATAGACGAAAAAGCTGTCTGAAATGATTTCAGACAGCTTTTTTATTCGACTTGTACGGCCGAATCAATTCCGGTCGCCGCAAACGCGGTGATAGAAATCGGCCCCGACAACAATGCGAACAGCACGGGGTACGACCGAAAATTCGAGCGGTGTTTCACCCAACAACTCGCCGTCGACCTCGACCGAAACCTCGGGCGACGATTCGATGCGTATCCGGCTGCCCCGCTCTTTAAGGATATGCCGAATCCGATAAATTCCGCCATTGAACAGGTACCGGAAACGGAACAGAATATGCCAAAAATGCACTGGCCGAATCAACGACAAATCAAGCATCCCGTCATCAGCTACCGCTTCGGGCAACTGCTGGATACCGCCGCCGTTGTATTTGCAGATACCGATGGCAATGGACAATAACAGATTATTGAAAATCAACCTATCGTCGACCCATACCTTGACACCCGTCGATTTATACCCAAAGAAAGAACGAATCGTACACCACGTATAACACCAGCGGCTCGTACGACCTTTTTTTTGAAGATGGGTCACGTTGCGCACGACGAACGCATCGAATCCGACACCGGCGACATTGGCGAAATAACGGCTTTGACGGAAATGGGCCTCTTCATACGCCACTACACCCACGTCCTGCAAAAAGGAGTACCCGTCGCGGATGGCCTGCACGGCATCGGCATGGCGTTCGGAAATGCCGAAAGTCCGCACCCAGTCATTACCCGTACCAACCGCGATAACAGCCAACAGCACCTCATCAGGCCGCACCTTCTGCTGGATGAACAACCCGTTGACCACCTCGTGCAACGTACCGTCACCCCCGACGACGATGATTTTCCGGTAGCCCTCTTTCACGGCCGAAACGGTCAGTTCCGTGGCGTGGAACTTATGCTCGGTGAAAACCGGCTCGCACACGATATGGCCCTCCCGCAACAATTTGGAAATCAACGGGAAATCATCCAACCCGCGACCTCCACCGGCCACGGGATTGACGATGACGAACCACGGCTCCTTGACGGATTCCAAACCGATCACTGTTTTTCGGGCGCGTTACGCAGTGTATGGATCAGGAAGTCGTAGAATTTCGCAACCGAGGCGATTTCCACTTTCTCATCGGGCGAGTGCGGATAGGCGATCGTCGGGCCGAACGAAATCATATCGAGATTCGGATAAGCCGCCCCGATGATACCGCATTCCAAACCGGCGTGAATGGCTGTTACTTGAGGTTTCACACCGAAAAGTGCCTCATACGAGGCCGTCATGGCGTGCAGAATCGGCGAGTTCATATCGGGATTCCAACCGTTGTAACTGCCCGTGAGCTGCACCTCGGCACCGGCCAGTTCGAACACGGCGGCAATGGCTTCGCCCAATGCGGCCTTTTCAGAATTGACCGAACTGCGCAACAAGGACTGCAACTTCACCGTCTTGCCGTCGGACACGACCCGCGCCAAATTGCTCGAAGTCTGCACCAGCCCGGGCATGGCCATCGACATACGCTGCACACCGTCGGGACAAGCGATGACCGCCTTCACGAGCCGGTCGGCCACCTCGCGGGCAATCATCTGCGCCGGAGCGGGACACGCATCCAACCGAATAGCGATCTCGTCCTCGATACCTGAGAACTCGGCAATCACGGTCTTTTCGTAAGCTGTAAGTTCCTCGGTCAAAGCGCCGAGTTCCTCAGCACGCACCATGACGACAGCTTCGGCTTCGCGCGGAATGGCATTGCGCAACCCGCCGCCATCGACCGAACAAAGCAACATCTCGTGCTTGGCGGCAGCCTCGCGGAGGAAACGGAACAACAACTTGTTAGCATTGGCCCGCTGACAGACGATCTGAATGCCCGAATGACCGCCCTTCAGCCCCTTGACCGAAACACGAACAGCCGTATAACCTTGCGCAGGCGTCGGTTCGGCCGAATAGGAGAACGTCATGTTGGCATCCAATCCGCCGGCACAACCCACGTAGAGTTCGCCCTCGGTTTCGGAATCGAGGTTCAACAGGATGTCGCCCTGCAACAGTCCTTTCTGCAATCCGAAAGCGCCGTCCATACCGGTCTCCTCGGTCGCGGTGAAAAGCGCCTCCAACGGCCCGTGCACCAACGTATCATCCTCCAAAACGGCCAAAATGGAAGCGACGCCGATACCGTTATCGGCCCCCAAAGTCGTCCCGTCGGCTGTAACCCACTCACCGTCGATATAAGCGTCGATAGGGTCTTTCGTGAAATCGAACTGCTTGTCGTTGTTTTTCTGCGGCACCATGTCGAGATGCGCCTGTAAGATAATCCCTTTGCGATGCTCCATACCCTGCGAAGCAGGTTTGCGGACATAGATGTTGTGGGCAGCATCCTCTTTGCACTCCAAGCCTTTCGACCGGGCGAAGTCGAGAATATATTGCCGAATCCGCTCCTCGTGCGACGAGGGGCGCGGAATGCGCAGAATCGCGGCGAAATGTTTCCAAACGAGCGCCGGTTGCAGCGCGATCAAATCTCTGTTCATCATAAAACGTGTTTTTTATTGTTTGCTGATTTTTCGTCTGGCACATCGTTTTTCGCGTGCCGGTCGAACGCATCGACGATCTCCTTCACCAGACGGTGCCGCACGATGTCGCGCTGATCGAACTCGACGATTCCGATGCCCTCGACGCCGCGCAGGTAGTCCATCGCCCGCACCAGCCCGCTGTCGGTCTGCTTCGGCAAGTCGATTTGGGTCACGTCGCCCGTAACGATGAAACGCGCATTGCGTCCCATACGCGTCAAAAACATCTTGATTTGCGGCAGGGTCGTATTCTGTGCCTCGTCCAGAATCACGAAAGCATTGTCCAGCGTCCGCCCGCGCATATAGGCCAACGGCGCAATCTGCACAGTGCCCTCCTCAATGTATTTCACCAATTTCGCAGGCGGTATCATATCATTCAACGCATCGTAGAGCGGTTGCAGATAAGGATCGAGTTTCTCTTTCAGGTCGCCCGGGAGAAAGCCCAATTTTTCGCCTGCCTCGACCGCCGGACGGGTCAGAATGATACGCCGCACCTGCCGCTCTTTCAACGCCCGTACAGCCAACGCAATGGCCGTATAGGTCTTGCCGGAACCGGCGGGCCCCACGGCGAACAACAAATCGTTCTTGTCGTAGAGTTTCACGAGCCGCTGCTGGTTCACCGTCCGCGCCCGCACAATGTTGCCGTTGTTGCCGTAGACGATGACATCCTGTTCGGCAGCGACTTCGGGCATGTCGGTCGTCCGGCCCGAAAAACACTGGTCGATCACCTGCGAGGAGATATGCCCGTATTTGAGATAATAGGCCACCAACCCCTCCATGCGCCGCGAAAACCGCCCGATTTCCGCCTCAGAACCGAGCACGCGAAGCGACGAACCCCGTGCTACGATTTTCAGCTGCGGATGCAAGTTCACAATCTGCTCCAAATGAGCATTTTGCGGGCCGTATAGTTCCCGCGGGTCGACCCCTTCCAACTCGATTTCACGCCGAACCGTTTCAGCCATACGCCCGTCAGAAGATATAGCCGACACTGAGCGCCACGTTGTACGTACGCAGTTTGTCCAGTTCACTGCCGTCGGGCAGCACGACGTTGTGTTTGCTGCGGAACTGCCCGTTGTAACGCAAATCGACCAACAGATGCTTCAACAACACGAAACCAGCACCCAGCGTATAGGAAACCGTCGGTCGGATACGACCGAAGTCGAGCAGGTCACCGCCCGATTTCTGCTTGCAGTCGTTCATCACCGTGAAAACAGGCCCGGCATAAATCCGGAGCGGTTTCAACATCCGGAACGAGGCCAGCACAGGCACATCGATGGAATTGGAACGGAGATTGAGCGATTCACCGTCGACGGTGCGGATACGCAATCCCTGCCGCACGTAAAGAATCTGCGGCTCGACGGCCACAGGGCCCAATTTCACGGCCGTAAGGATACCAAACTGCCAACCCAGCTTGTTCTTGATCGAACTGTAATCGTCGGAGGTGGAATAATCGGGGATGTTGATACCGCCGAACAAACCCCACTCCACGCGAGCGAGCGGCGTCTTCGCCGAAACCGGAAGAACTGCCGCCAAACACAACAAAAGGAGAACCGTTTTACGCATAATCTTTGATTTTCGATTGATTGCGGGCCAACCGTTCGGCCGCCCAAAACATATAACCCACGCAAACCGACGGGAACCAGATACCGGCATGCGGATTGCCTGTCCAAGCGATCATCGCCCCGCAAACGGGCCCGGGAAGCACACCGGCGGCAATGGCCAGAATCATCAATCCGGCCACTTCGTTCGAACGATCGGCAGCAGCTTTCGTCGCCACGGCATAGAACGTGGCGAAGACGCATGCCATCGCAAATCCGAGCACTCCCGTAATCGCATAGATGGCGATACGATCATGCACGAACAACAGCGCGATGCACAAACCCAACGCCACACCCATATTGAGAAGCAAATATTTCACATCGGAATAACGAATCAACAACCATGCACCGACCAATGTTCCGACGATGCGGCAGGCGTAAAAACCCGTCGAAGTCAACATGGACATCGGGCTGTCGATCAACCGCACGGCCACGAAATTGATGCCGATGTCAGCCGCAATGAAGCAGGCCACACCACCGGTACAAAGCAGCACAGTCCGATTGCGCAGCAACCGGAAACAATCGGCGAATCGTACAGCATCCGTCCGTACATCAGGCTCGGGGACAGCGACCGCCTGCAACCAGATGCCGCCTACCACGGTCAACAGCGCATAAAGCAACAACAAGCCCCGCCATGAACCTGTCCATGCGGCAAAAAGTGTAACGAGCGGTGCGACGAGCAACAACGAGACATTCCGGAAAATCTGTCCTACAGTCAGATAACCGGTCATGCGTGCGCTCGGCACAATGGTCGCCAACAACGGATTGACCGCCACCTGCACGATGGTATTGCCGACACCCAGCAGACCGAAGCCTGCGAAATAAATGCCGAGCGAACATCCCTCGCCCGCAACAAACGGCAAAGCCAATCCGACAAACGTAAAGGCGTAACCGAGCAAGGCAGTCCGTTTCCGTCCCCATCGGTTCATCCATGCAGCAACGGGTATCGAAAGCAACAGAAACCAAAGAAAAACCATCGTAGGGAGAAAATCGACGAAACGCCGGCTCTCGGGCGGGAACTCCGCGGCGATGCGGCTTGTGACGGGAGCCACCATATCGCAGAAACCCATAATGAAAAAGCCCGCCAATACGGGCATCAACAAACGTCTGTCTACTTTAGAATCGTTCATCTGCACCTTTCGAAAATACGGATAAAGGGGTGTCATCAAACTTATACGGGCATCGCCGAGCGTATCTTCGACGAAGCCAAAGATACATATTATTTAACCACATCCGACTCTTTTTCCGAAATTTTTCCTATTTTTGTTCTGAATAACCGGCCGCACCGGCTCTTCCCCTATCGACAACATGGCACCTCTTATCGAACATATCGCGCTGCCGCTCGAAGACCCGATACTGAAGTTTCTGCTGATACTCGTCATCATCCTCGCGGCGCCGCTGCTGCTCAACAAGCTGAAGATTCCCTACTTGCTGGGACTCATCATCGCAGGCGCGGTCATCGGCCCGCACGGATTCAATCTCGTCCTGCGCGACAGCAGCATCATTCTGTCGGGCACCGCCGGACTGCTCTACATCATGTTCACCTCAGGGCTGGAACTCGACATGACCGACTTCCGCAAAAACAGCTGGCGCAGCCTCGTATTCGGACTCTACACATTCAGCGTACCGCTCGTCTTCGGCATTCTGGCCGGACGTTATCTGCTGGGATTCGGGCTCTATTCCTCGATCCTGCTGGCGGGCCTGTTCGCCTCGCAAACGCTGATCGCCTATCCGATCGTCAGCAAACTCGGCATCTCGCGCGACCGTGCCGTCACAATCGCCGTGGGCGGAACAGTCATCACCGACACGCTGGCTCTGCTGCTGCTCACGGTCATCGTCGGCGTAGCCACGGGAAGTATAGACGACGCATTCTGGTACCGGCTCACGGCTTCGGTCATAGCCTGCATCGCAGTCATCATGCTGCTCTTTCCGCGCATTGCACGCTGGTTCTTCAAGCGATGCAGCGACAATGTTTCGCAATACATCTTCGTACTGGTCATGGTCTTTCTGGGTGCTGTCCTCGCCCGATTCGCCGGACTGGAACCCATCATCGGCGCTTTCCTCGCAGGGCTGGCGCTAAACCAGCTGATTCCCCGCACGTCGCCGCTGATGAACCGCATCGAATTTGTCGGCAATGCCATCTTCATCCCATTCTTCCTAATCGGCGTTGGAATGCTCATCGACTATCGGGCATTTTTCCGCGACTGGGAAAGTCTGAAAGTTGCGGCCGCCATGATCCTCCTTATTACGGCGGCGAAATTCGTCGCGGCCTACCTCACGCAAAAGACGTTCCGCCTCTCGAAAGACCAACGCACGGTAATCTTCGGTCTGAGTTCGGCCCACGTGGCCGCGACGCTGGCGGCCGTGATGGTCGGCTACAATATTATCACGGGCCATACACCCGACGGAGAACCCATCCGCCTGCTGAACGAAAGCGTGCTGAACGGCACGATTCTGATGATTCTGGCGACCTGCATCGTCTCGACATTCGCGACACAACGCGGCGCCCACAATATCGCGGCGAAAGGAGACCAATCGCAACCGGAGCAGATGGGTACGGGTGAACACGTACTGGTACCCGTTTCCCATGCCGAGAACATCGACGAACTAGTCGGACTGGGCATCGCCGTAACGAAGCAGAAGCACCGCAGCCTCTATGCGTTGAATGCCATCGACAATCGCATCGACGACCCCGAAGTGCAAAAACGCTCGCAAAAACTACTCGACAAAGCGGTCACGGCAGCTGCTGCAGCCAACATCCACATGCACAGTCTGCAACGCTACGACGTGAATATAGTCAATGCCATCGTCGGCATCGTGCGCGAACGCAACATCACCGACCTCGTGCTGGGCATGCACCGCGAGGCGAACGCCTCGACAACCGGCCAACCGGATGAAGGCGGGCTGCTCGGCACAAACAGTATGCTCAGTGCCGGAGGAGTGCCCGCATTGGGCAAAACGATTCCCGACGTACTGACGCAATGCAACGTCACGACTTTCATCTATCGGGCCGTGCAACCGCTCGCGACCGTCCAGCGCCACATCGTACTCGTACCGCGCAAAGCCGAACTGGAAGCAGGATTCCAAACATGGATGCTGCGTATCCGACACTTGGCACACGACACGGGAGCCAAAATCGTCTTCCACGGCATGGAACAGACCGTCGAACAACTTCGCCGCAAGCGCCGCCGCTCGGATATCGCCGCATATATCACCCACGGAGCGAACGAAAGCTGGGAAGAACTGCTCGCCGCACAAATCGACGCCCTGCAACCAGACGATTGTCTGTGGGTCATCATGAGCCGCCGCGACCGCATCTCCTACCAGCCGGGCATGGGACGCACGGCTGGCTCGCTGGAAGAACGAGTGCGGCAGAACAACTACATCATGATCTACCCCGTGCAGGCGGGCGAAACGGAAAGTCGATACATATAGACAGGAGCTTTCGAGTACGCATCGCGAACCGCCTGCGGCACCAAAAACGGCGGATCGACCGGAAAATCCGGAAAATTGCACTATCTTTGTCCGGATTAACAAGAAAGAACATGAGCCTCGTAGCTATCGTAGGACGCCCCAACGTGGGCAAATCGACCCTCTTCAACCGACTGGTCGGCGAACGCAAAGCCATCGTCGATTCGACCGCCGGCACGACCCGCGACCGCCATTACGGCAAAACCGACTGGAACGGCCGCGAATTTTCGGTCATCGACACGGGCGGCTACACCGTCAATTCGGACGATGTGTTCGAAGACGAAATCCGCCGTCAGGTAATGCTGGCCATCGACGAGGCCGATGTCATTCTCTTCTTGGTCGAAGTTTCGACGGGCATTACCGACCTCGATGCACTGATGGCCGATATCCTGCGTCGTTCATCGAAAAAGGTGCTGCTCATCTGCAACAAGGTCGACAACAACGACCAAATCTATTCCTCGCACGAATTCTATTCGCTCGGACTGGGCGACCCCTACTGCATCTCGTCGATGTCGGGCAGCGGCACGGGCGACATGATGGATGCCATACTGGCCGCGCTGCCCGCTGAGACGAAAGCGGACGAAGAAGACGACCTGCCCCGCATCACCATCGTGGGCCGGCCGAACGTGGGCAAATCATCGCTGACCAACGCCCTTTTAGGCGAAGAGCGCAACATCGTCACGGCGATGGCCGGCACGACACGCGATTCGATCCACACGCGTTATAACAAGTTCGGTATGGACTTCTATTTAGTCGACACGGCCGGCATGCGCAAAAAGGGCAAGACGATGGAGGATTTGGAATTCTACTCGGTGATGCGCTCTATCCGGGCAATCGAAAACTCGGACGTCTGCATCCTGATGCTCGATGCACAACAAGGACTGGAATCCCAAGACCTCAACATCCACAATCTGATCGTCCGCAACCGGAAGGGATGCGTCATCGTGGTCAACAAGTGGGACCTGATCGAAAAGAGCAGCAATACGATGAAAGAGTGGACCGAAGCGCTGAAAAAACGGCTGGCACCGTTCAACGACATTCCGGTGATTTTCACGTCGGTATTGACCAAACAACGCATTCTCGATGTGCTGCAAACCGCCCTCCGTGTCCACCAATCGCGCAAACGCCGCATTGCAACTTCGGAACTGAACGAATTCATGCTACCGCTTATCGAAAATTATCCGCCCCCCGCGATAAAGGGCAAATACATCAAAATCAAGTACGTGACGCAACTGCCGACCCCAACGCCGCAATTCGCGTTCTTCGTCAATCTGCCGCAATACATCAGGGAACCCTACCGCCGCTTCTTGGAGAACAACATACGCAGTCAGTGGGATTTTTCGGGTGTGCCGATCCAAATCTATTTCCGGCAGAAATAAGGTCGTGTTCCGGTTCAAACGATTCGCTGTCCGGCAGGAACGGTCTCCGATGAAGGTCGGCACCGATGGCGTGCTGCTGGGTGCATGGACCGAGGTGTATCCATCCGACCGGCGCATTTTGGACATCGGTACGGCCACCGGCTTGATTGCGTTGATGATGGCCCAACGGGCTCCCGAAGCGCAAATCGTCGGCATCGACATCCTCGACATCGCAGAAGCCCGCGAAAATGCCGCCGCATCGTCGTGGGGGCCGCGTTTGACATTCGAACAATGCCCCGCACAAGAATTCACAGCAGCCGAACCGTTCGATCTGATTCTCTCCAATCCGCCCTTTTTCGTCGATGCGCTGACCTGCCCTAATGCCGGACGTACGACGGCCCGTCATACCGTAACGCTCTCCTATGAAGATTTGTGCATGTCGGTCGTACGGCTCTTGGCTCCGGACGGACGTTTTGCGGTCGTACTGCCTTTAGCGGAATCGGAACGCTGGTTTTCAGTATGCAACGGGCGGCTCCGTCTCGTCCGCAGAACAGACGTACGCACCACTCCGCGCCGCACCCCAAAGCGCGTCCTGTTGGAATTTGTCCACGAAAACGCGGTATCGGAATCCACACAACCCCGGTACGACGAACTGACGATCGGCACGGGCGAACACGAGCAATACACGGAGGCGTATCGCACGCTGACCGGCGATTTCTATCTGAAATTTTGACGATCCCGCAAAATCAGTTAACTTTGTCGTAAAGAATCTTAAATCAGCAACTCGATGAAACGAATCTTTATCGCTACATGCGCTCTGTTCGGAGCGATCGGCATATCGGCCCAAAACCCCTACATCTCGCTGCAAGGCGCCTCGGAAAATGCACAGGGACTGACCGTTTCGCATCCGCGAACGATTTTGGTCGTCGATGTGGAAGTCGAATGCGACCGGATTCTGGCCGGCCCGTACGCTCGTTATGCGCAAAAATATCTGGGTCTGCGCGCCCCGCTGACCGACAAGACGGTCTGGACGCTGAAAGATGCCCGCACATCGCTGGCCGATACCGAAACGGCGCTTTTTGCAGGCGCGCTGAAAGCACCCGAAAAGCAAATCTACAAATACACCGAAGCGGAAGACGAATTTCCGCGCGTGCTCATCGACAAAACCGGCATCAAAGTCTCGACACTCGAAGAGGCTGCGAGCGAGGCCGTCAACACTATCTACTCGTTGCGTCGTCATCGGATGGAACTCATTACGGGCGATGCCGGCGAAAATGTTTTCGGCGAAGGGCTGAAAGCGGCACTCGACGAAATCGACCGACTGGAGCAGAGCTACTTGGAATTGTTCCTCGGCAAACGCATCGTCACCACATCGTCCCATCGCTATGTCGTCTATCCGCAGACCGACAAACAGCAATATGTAGTCTGCCGATTCTCCGCAGCCGACGGCCTGCTGCCAGACAACGACTTGTCGGGCGACATGGTACTGCTTCAAATCAACCCCACGGAACCGCAAACGACCAACATCGCCGCCAGCGAACGCGAACCGTCGGTCGTATCGTGTCGTGTTGCGGCACCTTCGGAGTGTCGGGTAATCTGCAACGGCCGCCAGTTCGAGAGCGTCACGCTACCCATTTTCGAATTCGGACGCACGGTCTACGTCGCACTGCCCCGCCGCAAATAATCTCCCGATGAACCATACTTCGCGCATGGTCGCCCTGCTGTCCCGGATGCGTCGTGAACGCAACGGAGCCGTGGCAGACGCGATGTGTTATTACGGAATCACATACGGGCTGAACTACGGCGTAAGCCTGCCCACCGTACGACAAATCGCCCGAGCGGAACCACGCGACCACGCATTCGCCCGTATGCTTTGGGAACAGGATGTCCGCGAACTCAAACTTGCGGCGTTGCACATTGCAGAACCGGAGCAGCTGACAATCGCCGAAGCGTCGGCATGGGCCGACGGAATCGTCAATTCGGAACTGGCCGAGGAAGCGGCATTCGCGCTGCTTCGCCATTCGCCCCATCTCGAAGAAATCGCCGATGCATGGATGCAGGTCGAAACACCGCTGCCGGCCTATGCTACCCTGCTGGGAATGGCCCGCGCCACGCACGTCAAGGAAAAATGGCTCCGACCGGCACTCACAATCGCACACAATACAACAAACGACCATGATCGGCTGATTGCACAAGGGGCGGTTGCCCTGCTGGAAACCATCGGACGACAAAACGAAACGAGCCGACAAGCGGTACTCCGCATTATCGACCCGTTCGAATCCTCCGACAAACCGGCAGAAAAGTTCATCCGCGAGGAATTGCTTTGGCGACTGGCTGACGCAAACTAATAAGAAGAGTGCTGATCTGCATGCTCGCAATGCTCCAACTGCTGAAGCACTCCGATCAACCCGTCGTAACTCATCACTCCGCTCGACCGCCACAGAATTTCGCCACGCCGGAAAAACATCAACGTCGGGACAGAACGGATTTCATACCGCCGAATGATTTCGGCCATCTCCGGCGCATCGATATTCACCTTGTAAACTTCGACACGGCCACGCATCTGCTCCTGAAACCTATCGACAATGGGATGCATCGCCTGACAGGGCCCGCACCACGAAGCGAAGAAATCGACGAACGTCAAGGCATCGCGCCAGATAATCTTATCGAAATCGACCATAACTTTTTATTTTTTAATTTCGGAACGACCGTTCCGTATCAATTTATTTCAGCCCACGTCATTCCGGCATAGGCCTTCTCGGAGAGTTCCTTTTCGACATAACCGATGGTGCGCCGCAACCCCTCGGTCAACGTCGTGGCGGGCGACCAATCCAACTCGTTGTGCGCTGCGGTCAAATCGGGCAAGCGTCGCCGGACGTCGTTGAGACGAGCCTCGATATGCACAATACGCGAACGACTACCGGTCAGTTCGATGATCTGCTCGGCCAAACTCCGGATGGAAACTTCGTGACCGCTGCCCAAGTCGAGCGTTCGTGTACGCTCGGCCGGCGCCACGGTCATCAAACGCACCAGTCCGTCGACCAAATCCCCCACCCAACAGAACGTGCGCAACTGCTCGCCGTTGCCGGATACCTGCAACGGCCGGTTCTGCAAGGCAGCGACCACCATCTTGATGACCACACGCTGATCCATCAGGTCGGCACCGTTGCCGTAGGTATTGAAGATGCGCGCAATGCGGGTATCTACTCCGAACTCGGTCTGATAGGCGTAATGCAACGCTTCAGCGGCCCGCTTCCCCTCGGCGAAAATGCGGACAGCCCGTTCGGGCCCCTGCTGCGGATAAGTCGAACGCAAATTGGTACCGTAGACATCGCACGATGAAGCATACACCACCCGCGCATGTTCCGTACGGGCGGTATCGAGCGCATTGATCGACCCGAGCATGTTGACTTTGAGCGTCTCGACCGGCAATGCCTTTTTATAACAAAGCACGGCGGGCGAAGCAAGATTGTAGATTTCGTTGCAACGGATGCTGAACGGCTGGATGATGTTGTGGCGGACATAACGGAAGGCCGGATGATCGATCGCGGCCCGCAACAACGGCGAATTGGCCGCTTCGCGCAGGTCAACGCAAAAAACCTCATGACCCTCGTCAAGCAAACGCAAACAGAGATGAGAACCGATAAAACCGGAACCTCCCAATACGACTATTCTTTTTTGCATGGCGGTATCTTTTTACCGAAAACCGCACAAAATCCGTACCGGAGCCCCATTTATCGGGCTTATCGAAACAAAAAAGGCAAAAACGCAGGTTTCTACCTCTCCAACAGAACTTTAGGAAGTTCGGCGATGTGATTGATCGAAACGACCTCGATGCCTTTGGGACGTTTTGCACCACCCTTGCCGAGGTAGCCCGAAACAATGATGCAACGGAATCCGAGACGGGCCGCCTCGCTGATACGCTGTTCCGTACGAGGTGCCGGACGCACCTCGCCCGACAATCCCAACTCACCTGCACAACAAACGCCCTCGGCCACGGGACGGTCGAAATAAGACGATATCACGGCAGCGGCAACCGCAAGATCCAACCCAGGGTCGGAGACCTTGAAGCCGCCGGCAAAGTTCAAAAAGACATCCTTTTGGTACATCTTCATACCGAGTCGTTTTTCCAACACGGCCAACAACATATTCATCCGGCGCGTATCGAAACCCGTTGCCGTGCGCTGCGGCGTACCGTAAGCCGCACCGCAAGCAAGTGCCTGCACCTCGATCAGATAGGGGCGCACACCGTCGGCCGAAGCCCCCACGGCAATGCCGCTCAACGGTTCCTCGTAGTGAGTCAACAAAATTTCGGACGGATTGGCGACCTCACGCAGCCCGGCGTCGAGCATCTCATAGACCCCGATCTCGAACGTCGCCCCGAAACGGTTCTTGATGCCGCGCAAAATGCGGTAGACATTATTGCTATCGCCCTCGAACTGAAGCACGACGTCAACGATGTGTTCCAAAATCTTCGGCCCGGCGATAGTGCCGTCTTTCGTGATGTGGCCGATGATGAGAATCGACGTACCGGTCGATTTGGCGTATTTCAACAAGGTAGCGGCGCATTCGCGAATCTGCGAAACGCTTCCGGCCGACGAATCGATCAAGTCGGTGTAGATGGTCTGTATCGAATCGATGATGACCATATCGGGCTCCTGCTCGGCAATCTGCGACATGATGTTTTCAAGCAACGTTTCGGAGTAAATCATGCACTCATCGTTACCGATTCCGATGCGATCGGCCCGCATACGGATTTGCTCGGGCGACTCCTCGCCTGAAACGTAAAGCGTCTTCAATCCGTTGGAAGACAGTGCGATCTGCAATGAAAGAGTCGATTTGCCGATACCAGGCTCGCCACCCAACAGAATCAACGAGCCGGGCACCATACCGCCGCCCAACACCCGATTCAATTCGGCATTGCCAAGGTCGATTCGCCGGTGTTCGCTTTCGCGGATATCGCGCACCCGCTGCGGCACGGACTTGGGCAACGGCCCAGCGATAGCGGCAGATACGGAACCGCTTTCACGCGCGATTATCTCCTCTGTAAAAGTATTCCATTCACCGCACGACGGGCATTTGCCCAACCATTTGGGAGCCTCGAAACCGCAATTCTTACAGAAAAAGGCTTTTTTGACTTTGGCCATACTCGGTTTTTATTTCAATAGGGTGTCGAAGTGTATTCCTCATAGGCTATCCCGCTGATATACTGGCCGTCGGGATAACGTTGTTGAAATTCAGCCGTATAATCGACAATCAACAGGACGTATTGTTTACCATCATCGCCCGTATAGGGTTCGATTTTGCACGACCGTGATTCCGCCCCGTAGTTCAGTTGCAACTCCATCGCTCCGGGCTCCTTTACGAATGTGCCGACAACCGGCGCAACACCGGCTTCAGGAATAATCGTCAGCAGACCACCATTATAGCGCAAATAATCCAACCGATAGGAGCCTCCGGCAAAGACAGGGTCGAACGATGTGAACAATTCGGCGCCCAATTCGGGAATCGACGGAAGTCCGGATTCGGTCGGAATATCGCCGGAGATGGAAACAGCCGCGAGAACCTTTGTCACGGGATATTCGACCGTATAGAACACCTCCGAATCATCGGCACAACCGGCGGCCGTACAGACCATACAAAACAAGCACCCTAACCATTTCATACGCATCGCTCTATTTCAAGAAGAAACGATAAACATCGTTTCCATTGGCATACAACAACAAGAAGAGCAACAACCCCAACCCGATATATTGTGCAGCGACCAACACGCGGTCACTGACCTTACGCCCCGTGAGCATCTCCCAAAAGGTGAAAAGCGCATGGCCGCCGTCCAATCCGGGAATGGGCAGGATGTTCATCACAGCCAGAATGATCGACAAAAAGGCGGTCTTCAACCAGAAATCCTCCCAATTCCAACTCCCCGAGAAAATGCTGCCGATGGCGATAAAACCGCCCAACTCCTCATACATTTTGGTTTTGGGCCGCACAATCAGTTTCAACTGCTCCCAATAGGACGAGATGACGCGGCCCGTCTTGCGGAAACCGGCGGGAATGGCCTGCCAAAAAGTATACTGCTGTGTCCGCAATGCGAAAGAACGGCACAACACGCCAAGCCGCCCGTCGGCATCGACCGTCAACGGCAAATCGAGCGCCATATCGTCCTCACGCAATACCTTCACGGCAACATCCTGCCCTGCACGGCTTTTCAGATAAGCACTGTAAGCCGGAAAATCGACCCCATGCAAGCTATCAATGGCAATCACCTCGTCACCCGCCCGCAAAGCGGCAACCTCTTGGCGGACAACGCTATCGATGATGAACGGCTGGTAAGGCATGAACAAGCCCTCATACCCCTTGCTGCGCCGCATCTCGACCAAAGCCTCGAACGGAAGCTGCAAAGCAATCTCCTCGCCGCCACGCTCAACGACGACCGTACGGCCATTCTCGGTAATCAACAAATCGTTCACCACGCGGGCGATGTCGTCAACCGGCTCACCGTCGATCGAGACGAAGCGGTCGCCGTCGCGGAATCCGAGCGCATGACCCGCCTCGTTGAAGCGATAACCCCACTTAGCATCCTGATTCGAGAAATAACTGTCGCCCCAAACGTAACAAACCGCACAATAGATCGTTACAGCCAACACGACATTCATCACGACGCCGGCAATCAACACCAGAAAGCGCTGCCAAGCCGGTTTCGAACGAAATTCATCGGACTTGGGTGCTTGTTTCAGCTGCTCCTTGTCCATCGATTCATCGACCATACCGGCGATTTTCACGTACCCGCCCAACGGAATCCACCCGAGGCCGTACTCCGTATTGCCCCGCCGGAACTTGAAAAGCGAAAACCACGGGTCGAAAAAAATATAGAATTTTTCGACCCGAATCTTGAAAAGCCGCGCCATCAGAAAGTGGCCCAACTCGTGCAATCCGACCAGAATGGTGAAGCAGAGAAAAAACTGAACGATTTTTATGATTAGTTCCATATTTTAATTGATAATCCGGTGGGATACACCGGTTTCGGTTCATGAAATCAACGTCTCTCTTTCAAAAATTCGGCTGTCAACCGACGGGATTCGTCGTTGGCCGCAGCATAGTCGTCGAGCGACGGCATTGTGCGAAAATCCGCATGGTTCAACGCATACTCGATCGCCCGCACGATGTCCGACCAAGCACAACGATGGTCGAGAAACGCAGCAACGGCAACCTCGTTGGCTCCGTTCATCGTACAAGCGGCCGTACCGCCGCGACGCAGACAATCGTAAGCGATGTCGAGCGCCGGATATTTCACGCGATCGACCTCGCCGAAAGTCAGCGCCGGATGCGCCGCAAAGTCGAACGTATCAGCCGGACGATGTGCCCGTTCGGGAAAAAAGAGCGCATAACTGATAGGCATCCGCATGTCGGGAGCCCCGAGCTGTGCTTTGATGGCGCCGTCATCGAACTCCACCATCGAATGAATAATGGACTGCGGGTGCATCACGACGGAAATCCGCTCGACCGGAACATCGAACAACCAATGTGCCTCGATAACTTCGAAACCCTTGTTCACCAACGTCGACGAATCGATGGTGATTTTGGCCCCCATCTGCCACTGCGGATGCTGCAAAGCCTGCTCGGGCGTGACGTCGGCCAACTCCTCGCGGCGCAAGTCGCGGAAAGCGCCACCACTGCAAGTGATAACCAACCGCCGGAAAGGCGTCCGCTCCCCCACGAGACATTGAAAAATAGCCGAATGTTCGGAATCGATAGGAACGATGGGCGCCCGCTTCTCGGCAGCCAGCCGCATGACGTACTCGCCCCCGACGACCAACGATTCCTTATTGGCCAAAGCCAACTTCTTGCCTGCTTGAAGCGTCGCTACCGTAGGCGCCAGACCGGCATAACCGACCAACGCATTGACCACGACATCGGAATCGCCTGCCGCGGCAACCTGCGCCACAGCATCGGCACCCGCATACACCTTGACATCGGTATCGGCCAAAGCGTTGCGGAGCGGAGCATAATAACGTTCGTCGGCGATGACGACCGTTGCAACGTCGAAAGCCTGCGCCTGCTCAGCGAGCCTTTCCCAATTACCATGAGCCGTGAGCGTCACGACCTCGAAACGATCGGGATTATCCCGTACGATGTCGAGCGTCTGCACGCCGATCGAACCGGTCGATCCCAAAACAGTCAAACGTTGTTTCATACGGTACCCGCGCGCTAAAAGACGATATATCCCTCGGGGTCGACCGGCTTGCCGTTGCTCCACAACTCGAACTCGAACAATTCGGGCTCTTCCGAATCGTCCTCGGGCTCGATGTTATACCCCACTTGATCACCGCTATGGACGGTCTGCCCCTTGCTGACAAGCGCTTGCGACAGTTTTTTGTAGACCGAAACCAAATTGTTGGCATGCTGAATCACGACGATATATCGGTTGTCGGGCGTCCAAAGGCTCTGCACGACCGTTCCGTTGTCGATGGCCGTGATACGTCCGCCCGATTCGGCAGCGACACGCACACCGAAACGATGCTGCCCGATGTCGAAATGCTCGGCGATGATACCCTCGACCGGCGTAACCAACTCCATCGCCTCGCGGACTTCGCGCCGAGAACCACTATTGCGTCCGGCCGTCAACGAATAAGGCCCATCACCCTCCATCTCAGCGCGCAACAACGAATCCTCCCGCGAACGGAGCACGACCTTATTGTCCGTTCGGACGCTGTCCGACCCGATGAACGACCGAACGACCGGCGTTCGTCCCTCCAAAACGAGCGCGATATTCTCGTTGTAAGTCATCATGTCGTTCATCATCCGCTCCATCGAATCGAGCCGGATAATATTATGCACGAGACTCTCACGCATCCGATCGGCCTCGGTACGATATCCGGGCAGAAGTTCGAGCACGGGCGTATAAGCCATCAAGGTGAGAATAAAAATGAACAACAACAACGCGAAAGCCGTCAGACCGGCAAAGATGCTCGCAGGCGAAAGGTGGATGTGCCACTCCTCGCTGTTGTCCGTGGCATTGAGCATGTTGAAACGACGCTTGCGGAAAAGATTGCGCCACCACGTACGTATTCGCTTCAGGAATTTCATCGTATCGGGATTATTTGATAATGCACGGACAGAGCAAAGTCGAGGGCACACCCCGTCCGAACAAAACGTCATTGTGCAAAGATACGAAAAGTCGAGCGCAGAAGCAAGCATTCGTTTGATTCTGCTGAGACAAAGTATCTTCGGCGAAGTCAAAGATAGCCCAAATCGCAAAAAAACAGTGTTCCGAAGAGGGATTTTTTCATCCCGTTCCGGCGCTTTCCGCAAAACGTCGCCGCACCCCGAATCACCATTCCAAGCAAATAAGCGCTCCTAAGGGCCAATAACAGAAAAGAACCCCGAGTGTATCTCGGAGTTCTTTTTCGTTGCTTCGGGCCATTCGAGGTTGCTGTCTCTACGAACCGAAATTATCGTAGAGAATATTCTCGCTCGGAACACCGAGGCTGTCAAGCATCTTCACGACCGACGCGATCATCATCGGAGGGCCGCACATCAGATAGATACAATCCTCGGGGGCCTGATGGTTTTTCAGATAGTTTTCATACAGTACATTATGCACGAACCCGGGTGTGTATTTCTCGCCTGCGGCATCGGCTTCGGGATCGGGACGGTCGAGCGCCAGATTGAAACTGAAATTGGGGAAATCCCGCTCGATGGCGCGGAACTCGTCGACATAAGGAGCCTCTTTCAACGCACGCGCACCGTACCAGAACGACACGCGCCGCGATGTCTTCTCGGTCTTGAACAGGTGCATCAGATGACTGCGCATCGGCGCCATACCTGCACCGCCGCCGATGAAAATCAACTCCTGCGTATCGGACAAATTGTCGGGCAGGAAGAACTCGCCGTAAGGACCCGAAATCGTCACCTTGTCGCCGGGCTTGCGAGAGAAGACGTACGACGAACAAATGCCGGGATTCACCTTCATGAACGCACCGGTAGCACGGTCGAACGGCGGCGTAGCAATGCGGATGTTCAACATGATGATGTTGCCCTCGGCCGGATGGTTGGCCATCGAATAGGCACGGAACGTAGGTTCGGGGTTGGTCGTCACCAAGTCCCACATCTTCATCCGATCCCAGTCGGCACGGAAAGGCTCGTCGACCTCCATATCGGAGAATGCGATGCGGTCGTATTTCGGAATGTCCACCTGAATGTAACCGCCGCTGCGGAACTTCAGGTTCTCGCCCTCGGGCAACTTCACGACGAACTCTTTGAGGAACGTCGAGATGTTACGATTCGAGACGACCGTACACTCCCACTTCTTGACGCCCAAAACGGCCTCGGGAACCTTGATTTTGAGGTTCTCCTTCACCTTGACCTGACAGCCCAGACGCCAATGGTCTTTGGCCATCTTGCGTGAAATGAACCCGGTTTCGGTCGGCAGAATATCGCCACCGCCCTCCAATACCTGACACTTGCACATGCCGCACGAACCGCCGCCGCCGCAAGCCGAAGGAAGGAACACCTTGTTATCGGCCAACGTCGCCAACAGAGTCGACCCGCTCTCGGTGGTGATGACCCGCTCGCCGTTATTGATGTCGATCGTCACGGCACCCGACGAAGTGAGCTTCGCCTTGGCATAGAGCAACAACACGACCAGCAAGAGCGTAATCGCCAAAAAGGCACCGATCGCAACGAATATCGTAATTGTCATATCCATTTTCTTATTAATATAACTGATACGGGATAATAAACCTCAGTAATCAATAACTATTCGACTACAATTTAATTCCCGAGAAAATCATGAATGCAATGCCCATCAGACCGGTGATGATGAACGCGATGCCAGGGCCTTTCAATGCGGGAGGAATGTGCGAATAAGTCGTCTTCTCGCGAATAGCAGCCATCATGACAATAGCAAGCCACCAGCCCAAACCGGAGCCCAGCCCATAGACGATGGACTGCCACAGAGATGCGAGCTCGCCGCCGTCGACTTTCTGCTGCATGAAAAGCGAACCGCCCATGATAGCACAGTTGACAGCGATCAACGGCAGGAAGATACCCAACTGGCTATACAATGCAGGCGAGAACTTCTCGACAGCCATCTCCACCAACTGCACGAACGCTGCGATGGTGGCGATGAAGACGATGAACGTGAGGAAATCGAGACTGACATCGGGCAGACCGGCCCAAGCCAATGCGCCCTCTTTCAAAACATATTCATACAAAAGGTAGTTCAACGGCACGGTCATCGTCATCACGAACGTGACGGCGGCGCCGAGGCCGAGAGCCGTCTTGACGCTCTTCGACACGGCGATGTAAGAGCACATGCCGAAGAAGAAGGCGAACACCATGTTGTCGATAAAAATCGACCGGATAAAAATATTCAATGATTCCATACGATGCTATCCTCCTCTTATTTTTCCTGTAAATCCTTGTTTTGCGAGCGATGCACCCAAATGATGCAACCCACGATAATCAACGCCATCGGCGGGAAAAGCATCAGACCGCAGTTGGCATACCAGCCACCCTCGGCCGCATACCAACTCTCGGGGACAACGGGGTATCCGAACAACGTTCCCGAACCGAACAGTTCGCGGAAAAAAGCCACGATGACCAAAATCAGACCGTAACCCAATCCGTTGCCGATACCGTCGAGGAATGCAGGCCACGGCTTATTAGCCAAGGCGAACGCCTCGACGCGCCCCATGACGATACAGTTGGTGATAATCAGACCGACATAGACCGAAAGCTGTTTCGAAATTTCGAAAACATAGGCTTTCAACACTTGGTCGACCAGAATGACCAATGCGGCGATGACGACCAGCTGAATGATGATGCGGATCCGCGACGGCACACCATTGCGCAACAACGACATCACCAGATTGGCAAAGGCCGTGACGACGGTCACCGACAACGCCATGACGATAGCAGGCTTCAGCTGCACGGTGACGGCCAACGCCGAACAGATACCGAGGATCTGCACGATGACCGGATTGTTCGCAGAGAACGGACCGGTCAGATATTTGAAATTCTTAGCATTCATACTCATTCATTTTCATCATTAGGGAGTTGCTCGGTTGCGACAGGTTCGGTCGATTCGGAATCCGCCACCTCAACTCCAGCGACATCGGCCGATGCGTTGCGGCGTGCCTCCAACAACGGGAGGTAGTGGCCAAGACTGTTGTGCAACATTTCCGTTACGCCATCCGACGTTTTCGTACCACCCGTGATGGCATCCACCTCGTGCTCGGGATTCTGCGCACCGCCCTTGCGGAGCACGATCGACACGAACTGCGCACCATCGAAAATCGTCTTGCCGACGAAATGCTGCTGATACTTCTCCGTGGCGATTTCAGCGCCGAGGCCTGGCGTTTCGCCCTTATGGCCGAAGACGACACCTGCGACGGTGTTCATATCCTTTTCCAAAGCGACATAACCCCAAATCGGGCCCCAAAGCCCCGTACCACTGACCGGCAGCACGACACGACCGTCGGCAGCCTCGAACACGGGATACGTAGCCTCAGCTTCGGCCTTTTTCAAATCGAAAAGCAATTCCAAAGCGTCATCTGCCGAAACGGACTCGATCCGAGTGCCCTGAGCATCGACCGCATAGGCTGAAATATAATCGTCATAAGCCTGCTCCGCTGCCCCGAGCGAAGCGAGGATGGCATCTTTCTTCTCGTTGAGCGTATTGGCATGCTGCCGTTCCTGCAATGACAAGGCAGTCACGGCCAACAGCGCAGCCACAACGATGACCATCACCGTCGAATAAACGAGAATGTAGGCGTTGCTGTTCTTATCGTGCAACCAACTCTTCTTCTCCGATTTCAATTCCGTGAACTCCGAAGCGGGTGCACCACATACGGGGCACTTCGCGGGTGCGGCATCACCTTCGTGGATATAACCGCAAACGTTGCATCTGAATTTTTTCGTTGCCATAGTCCACTATTTTTCCGTTTTGATACGTTTGTTTCTCCGCTTGATGCTGGACTCGACGACATAATAGTCGACCAGAGGCGCCATTGCATTCATAAAGAGAATGGCGAGCATCATGCCCTCGGGATAGGCCGGATTGACGACGCGGGTCAACACGGCCAATACGCCGATCAAGAAACCGACAATGTATTGTCCCGTCGCGGTCTGAGCTGAAGTAACGGGATCGGTCGCCATGAAGACCGCACCGAACGCGAAACCGCCGATAATCAGATGATACCACCCCGGAATCTGCGCATAGGCCGACGAACCGCAGACATTAAAGACCAACGCCATCGCCAGACCGCCGACAAATACCGAGAACATCGTCCGCCACGAGGCGATGCCTGTAAAAAGCAACACGACAGCGCCAAGCAAAATCGCAACCGTAGAAGTTTCACCGACACTACCGGGAATGAATCCGAGGAAAGCATCCAATGTAGAATACCCCATCTGTCCGGTCGTAACGAGGTTTTCAAGCGGCGTAGCACCCGAAAAACCGTCGACAACGCCCTCACCGGAGGTCATACCGGCAATCCAGACTTTCGTACCCGACATCGAGGGCGTATAGGCGAGAAATGCGAACACGCGAGCGACCAATGCGGGGTTGAAGACGTTCATACCCGTACCGCCGAAGACCTCCTTGCCGAAGACGACAGCGAAAGCGGTCGAAAGGCCGAGAATCCACAACGGAATGTCGACCGGCATAATCATCGGAATCAACAGACCCGTTACGAGGAAACCTTCGTTGACCTCGTGGCCGCGCACCTGCGCGAAACCGAACTCGATGCCGAGCCCGACGACGTACGAAACGGCGATCATCGGCAGCACTTTGAGGAAACCGAACCAGAACGAAGCCCAGAACTCGGGCACGATGTCCTGCGAAAGGAAGTGCTGGTACCCGACGTTGTACATGCCGAACAACAGTGCCGGCATCAACGCGACGACGACCATAATCATCGTACGCTTCATGTCGTTGCAGTCGCGGATATGGGCACCGCGGCGCGTCGTGGTGTTCGGTACGAAGAGGAACGTTTCGAAAGCGTCGAATGTCGACTCCAAGAAGCCCAATTTGCCGCCCTTGGCGAACGTAGGCTTGATCTTATCTACCAAATTACGAATTGTACGCATCGTTTAAGCCTCCCTGATCATTAAGTTAATACCGTCGCGGATGATCTGCTGGATATCGATTTTCGACGGATCGACGAACTCGCACAACGCGAAATCCTCTTCGATCACCTCGTAAATACCGAGATTTTCCATCTTCTCGATGTCGTTGGCCAGACAGGCCTTCAACAGATACATCGGATAGATGTCCATCGGCAAATAGCGCTCATAGAGCCCAGTCACAACGAACGGACGTTCGCCGCCGTTCATGTTGGTATCCAGCCGGTAGGCCTTTTTGGGGCACAACCACGAAAAATAGGCCCGCGACACGGAGAATTTCTTGAATCGGGGCATGGCCCAACCCAACAATTCGTATTTGTCCCCCTCTGGAATGACCGTCACCTGATTGGCATAGTAACCGAGGAAGCCATCCATCGCAGTCTTTGTACCTGTTAAGACGTTGCCCGAGATGATACGCACCGAATCGCCCTCTTTCTGTGGTTTGAGATTGCCGCCGAGGAAAGAATCGACACGGGCACCAGCGATGACACGATAATACTGCGGATTCGAAACCTCGGAACCGCCGACAGCGATGATGCGGGTCATATCGACATGTCCCGTACGTACCAGTCGGCCAATAATAGCCAAATCCTGCATATTGACCGTCCATACGACCTCACCTTTATTGATAGGGTCGATGTGGTGGATCTGCACACCGACATTGCCAGCAGGATGTTTGCCGGCAAACGTATGCAGTTCGACACCTTTGAATTCGGGCATACGCCCCTCTGCACCGGCGCGCATCGAAAGGTGCACCTTGCCACCGGAAAGTTTTCTCAAAACCTCGATACCGGCTTGCAGGTTCTCCTGCTCATCGCGCAACACGAAGTTGTAATCGGGAGCCAATGGGGCCGAATCGAACGCCGACACGAAGACGGCTTTCGGCGTATCGGCAGGATCGGCGATGATGCCGTAGGGACGCTGCACAAGCATCGGCCACAAACCGGCGTGCAACAACAACTCGATCAATTCGTCGCGCAAAACCGTCGACAAGTCGGGCTTGGCGAACTCCTCAAAACTCGGCTGGGCATCGGGCGTAACGGTCACGGAAAGCACCTTGCGCTTTTCGCCGCGGTTGATGGCAGCCACCGTACCGCCGACCGGCGAAGTGAAAAGGATGCGCTCGTTGTGCTTGTCGAAGAACAACGGCGTACCGGCTTTCACACGATCGCCCTCCTTCACCAGAAGTTTGGGAGTAACGCCCTCGAAATCGAGCGGCGAAAGAGCATACTCCGCAGCGACCGGAGCATCGGTCGTCGTTGCACGGGGCTTGCCCTCCAAATTGATGTCGAGACCCTTGCGTAAAGTAATGATTTTCGACATGATTAAATTATTATTAATATCACTTAGATTGCTAATCGAGGTCGTAAATACACCTTTTCATCCGCCTGTTTCAATCTGTTAGCGGACTAACAAACGGAATCGCGTGCGAAAGTACGCATTTTTTCCGAGAAAACAGCAGTCGATGGCATTATTTTTTAATTTACTTAAAATATTCACAGACTTCCGCCGACCGACCGATTCCGCCATCCGCAAAACCGGACGGAACATCATCCGAAAAGCGGAGATTCACAAAAAATCCGTTATCTTTGATTCGTCATCGACCTCTTGTCTTGGCAACCGATATGCAATACGTCAATATCCATACGCACCGGCCCGTGGGCCGCGGCATCGAACTCCGCACAGCGGGCATCCACCCTTGGGTTGCCGACCGTGTGCCGGTCGCATCGCTGCTCCCGCTCGCCGACGAAGTGCAGGCTATCGGCGAAACAGGGCTCGATTTCGCAAAGCCGGTACCGAGAGAGGCCCAATACGCCGCATTCCGGTCCCAACTGGAACTGGCCCGCCGATACGACCTACCCGTCGTGCTCCACTGCGTGCGGGCATTCGGAGAGGTGATGCGCGAACTACGGGCCTGCCCGCCACCGGCAGCGATCTTCCACGGATTCATCGGCTCGCCTGAGCAAGCCCGACAAGCATTGGCAGCCGGTCACTACCTCTCATTCGGCGAACGGACATTCCGCTCCCCGAAAACCGTCGAAGCGATGCGCGCAACTCCGCTGGATCGATTGTTTTTCGAGACAGACGACAGCGAAACGCCCATCGAGGAGATCTACGCCCGAGCGGCGGAATCGCTCGGACGGACAACCGACGAACTGATAACAAATACATTGAAAAACTACCGAAAACTATTCGAACGAAAATGATACCCGCATGGATGGAACGCACCTCGCTGCTGCTGGGCGAGGAAAAACTCGAACGCCTGCAACAGGCGCACGTACTGGTCGTCGGGCTGGGCGGTGTCGGGGCCTACGCTGCCGAAATGCTCGTCCGGGCTGGAATCGGGCGCATGACCATCGCCGATGCCGACGTCGTTTCGCTGTCGAACATCAACCGACAGTTGGTGGCCCTGCACTCGACCATAGGCCGGCTGAAAGCCGACATCCTGGCCGAACGCCTGCGCGACATCGCCCCCGACCTGCAACTGACGGTCGTAGTCAAATACATCCGCGACGAGGAGACCGACACACTGCTGGATGCCGCACCGTATGATTATGTGGTTGACGCCATCGACACGCTGTCGCCGAAACTCGCCCTCATCAAAGGGACTTTGGACAGAGGTTATGCCGTCGTCAGCTCGATGGGCGCAGGAGCCAAAACCGACCCGACGCAAATGGAAATCGCCGACATCGCGAAGACCCACCACTGTCCGCTGGCCCACATGCTGCGCAAACGGCTACACAAAATCGGCATCCGGAGCGGATTCCGAGCCGTTTTCTCGCCGGAACCGATCCGCGAAGGGGCAATGATCGTCTGCGAGGAGGAGAACAAGAAGTCGAACGTCGGGACGATCTCCTATCTGCCCGCCTTGTTCGGCATCGGCTGTGCGTCGGTCGTCATCCGCGATCTGCTCGGAGAAATGAAATAAAATCGAACGAAATATGGAACCGAAAATCGTGTTTTTAGACCGATACAGTCTCGGCGGAGCCGACCTGACCGCTATCGAAGCCTTGGGCGACTACACGGGCTACGAAACCACCCGACGTGACCAAGTGATCGACCGCTGCCGCGAAGCCGAAATCGTCATCACCAACAAGGTGCCGTTCGACCGTGAGACAATGCAGGCGCTGCCACAGCTGCGGATGATTTGCGTCGCTGGCACGGGGATGAATCACATCGACCTCGAAGCCGCTACCGAACAGGGCATCACGGTGAAAAACGCCGTAGGCTACTCGACCCATGCCGTAACGGAAACAACCATCGGAGCGGCCCTTGCGCTGATGCGGCAAATCGGCTACTACGATCGCTATGTCAAGACGGAGTATGCGGGAGCCGAGCGACAATTTCACTTCGGACGCCCGACCGCCCAACTGCACGGCAAGACGTGGGGCATCATCGGACTGGGGAACATCGGCCATGCGGTAGCGCAGGTTGCCGAGGCATTCGGATGCCGCGTGGTCTTCACCTCTGTGTCGGGCGTAACGCGCGAGGAACCCTACCCCGCCCTGCCGCTCGATGAATTGCTCGGCACGTCGGACGTCGTATCAATACACGCGCCGCTGACGCCCCGCACCCGCGGACTAATAGGCGCACGCGAACTGGCGTTGATGAAGCCCTCGGCGATACTTATCAACGTAGCCCGAGGCGGCATCGTCGACGAAGCGGCTTTAGCCGCAGCGCTCGATACGGGAACCCTCGGTGGAGCGGCACTCGACGTCTTCGAACACGAACCGATGGAGGTCGGCAATCCGCTGCTTGCCGTACGGGAACCCGACCGGTTACTGCTTTCGCCGCACAATGCGTGGTCGCCCGTCGAAGCCATCGACGTACTGATCGACTGCATCGTCCGGAATATCCGCGAATATACGAAAACCCGCTGAATGGAAACGATCGCCACACCCGACGAACGCCGCCGACGGGTTTTCGAATACCTCGATACACACGACATCCGCTACACATGGTACGAACACCCTGCGGCCCCGACTTGCGAAATCGCCCTGCGCTATTGCCGCGAAGACGGAGCACGCCACTGCAAAAACCTCTTTCTGCGCAACCACAAAGGCAACGGGCACTATTTAGTCTGTTTCGACGCCGAACAACGCCTCGCCATCCATGACCTCGAACACCGACTCCGGCAAGGCCGCTTGTCGTTCGCATCGGAGCAGCGCATGGAACGCTGGTTAGGACTCGCACCCGGATCGGTCTCGCCATTCGGGCTGATGAACGACACGGAAAACCACGTTCATCTGTTCCTCGACGAACGGATGCGCACGTGGGAACAGCTGGCATTCCATCCCAACGACAACCGCGCAACGGTGGTAATCGCACAAGCAGAATTTGCGAAATACCTCGCCCTCGTCGGAAACAGCTACGAATACATCGCACTTTACTGACCTATCCGAATCCAAGAAAATTGCCCCTGCTGTCGGATGTTTCCACAACAGGGGCGATATTAATTATATATAAGGTATGAATCGCTATTTCAGCTCAACCAACGGGTGACCAGTCATCTCGGCAGGTTGTTCGAGCCCCATCAATTTTAGCACCGTAGGCGCGACGTCGGCCAAAATGCCGTCGTGCACCGCTTTCACGCGGTCGGAAATCACGACGATAGGCACCGGATTGAGCGAATGCGCCGTATTGGGCGTACCATCAGGGTTGACCGCATTGTCGGCGTTGCCGTGGTCGGCGATCTGCACCACCTCATAACCGTTGCGCGTGGCCGCCTCAACGACCTTTTCCACACATTTGTCGACAGCCTTGACAGCAGCGACGATAGCATCGTAGACACCCGTATGGCCTACCATGTCGCCGTTAGCGAAGTTCAGACAAATGAAATCGAATTTCTGTTCGTCGAGCGCAACGACCAATTTATCGGCGACCTCGGGCGCCGACATTTCGGGCTGGAGGTCGTAGGTAGCCACCTTCGGCGAAGCGACCAAAATGCGCTCCTCGTTGGCAAACTTCTCCTCGCGGCCGCCGTTCAAGAAGAAAGTGACGTGGGCATATTTTTCCGTCTCGGCGATGCGCAACTGCCGCAATCCCTGCTTCGAGACCCACTCGCCGATTGTATCGGGCACATTCTCCTTGTCGAACAGAATGTGCAGACCCGTGAACTTGGCATCGTAGGGAGTCATGCAACAATAATAGAGCGGCAGCGTGTGCATTCCTTGTTCGGGCATATCCTCCTGCGTCAGCACGACGGTCAGTTCTTTCGCACGGTCGTTGCGGTAGTTGAAGAAAATCACGAGGTCGTTCGGCTTGATAAGACCGACCGGTTTTCCGGCCCCGTCGACGCACACAATAGGCTTGATGAACTCGTCCGTAACATCAGCATCGTAGGACTGCTGCACGGCAGCGACCATATCCGTCACAGGCGTACCGACGCCCTCAACCAATGCGTCATAAGCGACCTTGACCCGCTCCCAACGTTTGTCGCGGTCCATCGCGTAATAACGGCCGACAACCGTAGCAATAGTCCCCGTCGTGGCAGCCATATGATCCTCCAACGCTTGGATAAATCCCTTGCCGCTGCGAGGATCGGTGTCACGACCATCCATGAAGCAATGGACATAAGTATTCTCGATGCGGTACTCAGCCGCAATGTCGCACAACTTGAAAAGATGCTCGAGCGACGAATGGACACCACCATCGGAAACCAATCCCATGAAATGGACGCCGACACCCCGCTGTTTTGCATACTCGAACGCCGCAACGATTTCGGGATTCTTCAATATCGAATTGTCGCGGCAAGCGCGGTTGATTTTCACCAAATCCTGATAGACGACACGACCGGCACCGATATTGAGGTGACCGACCTCCGAGTTACCCATCTGTCCGTCGGGCAAACCAACATTCTCACCGTCGGTGCGCAATTCGGCGTGGGGGTATTTGGCAGTCATCGCCGAAATATAATCGGGATGGACGGTCGAAATGACATCCGCCTTGTCATGGTGGCCGTTGCCCCATCCGTCGAGAATCATCAGAAGAACCTTGTTACTCATAGCATCTATGCTTTTTATATTTAATCGAGTTGCTGTTTTATCAGTTCCACGGCCTTGTCGATAGCGGCCTGCAATCCCTCGGCATTCTTGCCGCCGGCCGTGGCGAAGAATTTCTGACCGCCACCGCCGCCCTGAATCAGTTTGGCCGCTTCGCGCACCACGGTACCGGCATCGACCCCGTGGGCCGCGATTTCCTCGCCTAACATCACCGTCAACGAGGGTTTGCCGCCATTGTCGGAACCGACGACAAAGACCAACCGAGGCGACCGAGCACGCAACGTATAAGCCAAATCCTTGACGAACTCGGGCAACCGTTTCATCTGCACGGCGAACAACTGCATCCCGTCGCGCTCGGGCGTGGCGGCGAGCATTTTCTCGGCCATCTGCGACACCTGCTCGCGCCGCAAGGTTTCGACCTCTTTCGAAAGGCTCTCGTTGCTCTCCAACATCTTCTTCACAGCCTGCAACACTTGCGGATTGTTGAGATATTCGGCCAAACTGCGCATCGCATCCTCAGCCACGTAAACGACACCCTCGGCCCGTTCGCCTGTGACCGCCTCAATACGACGTACACCAGCCGAAACAGCACTCTCAGTCAGAATCTTGAAGAAACCGATGTTGCCCGTGGCACTCGTATGGGTACCGCCGCACAACTCGACCGAGCTACCGAACCGCACCATACGCACACGGTCGCCGTATTTCTCACCGAACAACATCATCGCACCGCACGCAGCAGCCTCCTCCTGCGTGGCGTTGCGATTCTCTTCCAACGGATGATTGGCCCGAATGGCAGCGTTCACCGACCGCTCGACCTCGCGCAGCTGTTCGGGCGTAACTTTCTGGAAGTGCGAAAAGTCGAAGCGCAACATCTCGGGCGTCACCATCGAACCTTTCTGCTCGACATGCGTACCGAGCACCTTGCGCAGCGCTTCGTGCATCAAGTGAGTCGCCGAGTGGTTGTTGGCAGCCGACTGGCGTTTCGCAACATCGACTGCTGCCGTGAACTCCGCTTCGGGATTCTCGGGAAGCGTCTCGACGATGTGGATAATCAGACCGTTCTCCTTTTCAGTGGCCACGACCGGAATCCGCTCGTCGGCATTTTCGATGAAACCAACGTCGCCGATTTGACCGCCCGAATTGCCGTAGAACGGCGTGCGGTCAAAGACCAGCTGATAGGAAGTCTTGCCTTTGGACTTGACACGGCGGTAACGCGCAATGCGTACCTGCTCGGTCAAGGTATCGTAGCCCGTAAAGACACTTTCGGCCAACGGGAACAATTCCACCCAGTCGTCGGTATCGACGGCCGCAGCATTGCGCGAGCGCTGTTTCTGTGCCTGCAACTCCTGTTCGAACGCAGGCAAGTCGACGCCGACGCCCTGTTCGCGAGCGATCAACTCGGTGAGGTCGATCGGGAACCCGAACGTATCGTACAATTCGAAGGCTTTGGCACCCGGAATCTCCTGCTTGCCGGCCTTTTTCGTCTCGGCAATCACGACGTCCAGCAGATTAATACCCGTTGCCAACGTACGCAGGAACGCGGCTTCCTCCTCCTCGATAACTTTCTCGATCAATGCCTGCTGGGCCTTCAATTCGGGGAACTGGCCGCCCATCTGAACGACGAGACCGGCAACGAGCTTGCACAATATCGGCTCGGTGAATCCGAGATAGGTATAACCGTATCGCACGGCGCGGCGCAGGATACGCCGGATGACGTAACCGGCCTTGACATTCGACGGCAGCTGCCCGTCGGCAATCGAGAACGCGATAGCTCGCAAGTGGTCGGCGATGACGCGCATCGCGACGTCGGCTTTCGGATCGTCGCCATACTTCTTGCCTGCCATCTCAGCGATGCGGCCGATAGTGGGCTGGAACACGTCGGTATCGTAGTTCGACTTCTTGCCCTGCAAAATCATGCACAGACGCTCGAAACCCATACCGGTATCGACGTTACGGGCAGGCAGCTCCTCCAACGAACCGTTGGCCTTGCGGTTGAACTGCATGAAGACGAGGTTCCAAATTTCGATGACCTGCGGATGCCCCGTATTGACCATTTCGCGGCCCGGCTTGGCAGCGACTTCGGCCTCATCGCGCAAGTCGAAGTGAATCTCCGAACAAGGACCGCACGGTCCCGTTTCACCCATCTCCCAGAAATTATCGTGCTTGTTGCCATGGATGATGTGATCCTCGGGCAAGAAGCGCCGCCAATAATCGAACGCCTCTTGGTCGAACGGCACGCCATCTTCGGCGCTTCCCTCGAACACCGTAGCATACATCCGCTCGGCAGGCAACCCATAGACGTCGTGCAACAACTCCCAAGCCCACTCGATGGCCTCTTTCTTGAAATAATCGCCATAAGACCAGTTCCCCAACATCTCGAACATCGTATGGTGATAGGTATCGTGACCTACCTCCTCCAAGTCGTTATGCTTGCCCGATACGCGCAGACATTTCTGCGTATCGGCCGCACGCGGATACTTGCGCGGCGCATTACCCAAAAAGATGTCCTTGAACTGGTTCATGCCCGCATTGGTGAACATCAGCGTGGGGTCGCCCTTGACGACCATCGGCGCCGACGGAACGATGTGATGGCCCTTGCGCTCGAAAAAGTCGAGAAAGACCCGACGAATTTCATTCGATTCCATGATATGCCTTTTTATTCGATTATTCCGTTTTACTGTCGTAACGATTCGCAACGGACATTGCGCAGAACCGCCCGAACCGAAGAACATTCATTTTTCTTCGGGTTGCAAAATTACACAAAATACGCTAAATTTGCACGAATCAAAGCAGTTTTTTAGACCATGAAACGATTTGCCCGGAAACCCGCCGTCGAAACCTTCGCCAACGAAGCCGATGCGCTTACACACAAGGCGATGGCCACGCCGTTCCGGCTGCGAACGTACAAACTGCTGCGCAAGGTTCTGCTGGGATTCATCCTCGTATCGATCGTCAATGCGGTCTTCTCCTATTTCTTCTATACGCCCAAAATCTATCGCATCAACCGCGACAACCGCGAACTGGTCATCCGCTATCGCATTCTGCAAGACCGCATCCGGACGGCCCGACGCCGCATCGACGACATCCGCACGCGCGACAACAATATCTACCGTTCGCTCTTCGGAACCGATACGCTCGCCATAGAAGGCGTATGGCAGCCCTATCCCGATACGAAATACGCAGGACTGGCAGACGACGATTTCGCCTCGCTGCTGGTCGGTACATGGCAACAACTGGACGCGCTGGCTCGCGTACTCTACCTCGAATCGATGTCGCTGGACGAACTGCAATCGATGGCCTACAACAAGGAACAACTCTCGATGGCGATACCCGCCATCTGGCCCATCAGTCGCAAGGCGCTGCACGGAGACCACATCGGTGCGTTCACTTCAAGGCGCCTGCATCCGGTATTGGGATACGTACGGCCGCATAAAGGCATCGACCTCGGCTGCGACCGCGGCACACCGGTATTCGCAACGGGCGACGGAAAGGTCGAAATCGCAGACGACCGTGGCCACAACGGCGGCTACGGCCACATGGTACTGCTCAACCACGGATTCGGCTACAAGACCCGCTATGCCCATCTGTCGCGCATACACGTCAAACCGGGTCAGAAAGTGCTGCGCGGCCAACTGATCGCCGAGACCGGCAACACAGGCGTCTCGAACGGCCCGCATCTGCATTACGAGGTCATCCTCAAAGGCGTGCCCGTCAATCCGGTCAACTATTTCAACCGCGACATGACCTCCGACGAGTACGATCACCTGATGGAACATCTGCGCGAAACCAAATACGAATGACATGAACCGCGAAACCATCCTCGAACGGCTCCGACGCCGCAAACGTCGCAAACAACGCATCATCCGAGCGATCGTGCATCTGTTCGTATGGATCGGCGCGACGGTGCTTTACTACATCGGGTTCTCGATCTTCTTCGACACGCCCTACGAATATGCCATGAAACATTCGGCAGACGGACTGCAACGCGAATACGACCGGCTCGCAGCCCGCTATGATTCGCTCATGCTTATCGTGGACAACGTAGAAGCCCGCGACCGCAATGTTTTCCGCACGCTTTTCGAAGCAGAACCCTACGACTTCGATTCGGAGTTCGAAAACAAACAGTCCGTAACCTACGAAAACATCGTCAATCGCTCGTCTCGGCAACTCCGCAAAGACCTCAACAACGGCACAACCGCTCTCGAAAAACGGCTCGCCGAACTGAATGAAAGCTATGTCCAATTGCAAGCCCGCATCGAATCGGAAGGCCGCAACTGCGACCGCATTCCGGCGATACAACCCGTTATCAACAAACGGCTCACGCTACTGACCGCCTCGTACGGCACACGCTACCATCCGTTCTACAAGACGCTGCAGTCGCATCAAGGCGTGGATTATACCATCCCGGAAGGATCGAGCGTTTTCGCAACGGCGGACGGTGTCGTACGCGACGTGACGATGCGCAATTCGACGTCGGGCATGACTCTCATCATCGATCATGAAAACGGCTACGAAACAGCCTATCATCACCTGAGCCAAGCGAATGTCCGCAAGGGACAGACCGTGCGACGGGGCGACATCATCGCGCTGTCGGGCGACACAGGCCTGTCATTGGCACCGCACCTGCACTACGAAGTGCGCCACAACGGGATGCGGGTCGACCCCATCCACTACTTCTTCATGGAACTTTCGCCGACCGAGTATCAACGCATCATGCGCATTGCCCAGACCGGCATGCAATCGTTCGACTGACGCCGCAAAGCGATGACGGAACGACGCATCCGACTGATTCTGCTCGATTTCGACGGGACGCTGGCCGACACGCGACGAGCCAACACGCTGGCCTATGTCGCAACCCTGCGCGAGGCAGGATATCCGCTCACCGAAGCGGAATACGAAGCCTGCTATTTCGGGATGCGCTGCGATGAATTTCTGCGTGAACGCGGCATCACCGATCCGAAAGAACGCGAGCACCTACGCCTGCGCAAAATCGCCCTTTACCCGACCTTTTTCGACACGGTGCGCTTGAACGAACCGCTGTGGAATTTCTGTCGGCAATTCCAACGACAGGGCGGACGGGTATGGATCGTCTCGACGGGCAGTCGGGCCAATATCGACAATGCGATGCGCCATCTTGGCATCGGAGGACCGGACGAAGATGCCCCGAACGGCCAAGTCGACGGCATCCTGTCGGGCGCCGACGTCGTTCGCAGCAAACCGGCACCGGACTGTTTTCTGGAAGCGATGCGGCGCGAAGGCTGCACGCCATCCGAGACGCTGATATTCGAAGATTCGGATGTCGGTATCGAGGCGGCCCGCCGGAGCGGCGCAGGCTATTTCCGCATCGGAAAAGAAGCCTTTCATCCCTAAAAATCGCCCGTATTCCGTGGGAAGTGCCGCCACGACGAAGTGACCGGCACAAAAAACGGAGAAACCCGATGAGTTTCCCCGTCTCGATTCTAAACATCCGGATCTTATTGCTACTCCTGCTTGGACGTCAGTTTCGCAATCTGCGTTTCGGCTTCGGCCGAAAGTTTCTCGGCCTGCTTTTCTGCTTCGGAAACCAATTTATCGCCCGCTTTCTGTGCGGCGATCTTAGCCAAAGCACCCTTCGCAGCAGCGGCATCGATCATTTTCTGACGCTGTTTCTGTGCGGCTTCGATCAACTTGTCACCGGCTTTTTTCGCCTCATCGCGCAACCGATCGGCCTGTTTCTGCACCTCCTCGGAAAGCGAAGCGCTGCCGGTCAGTTTCTGTATCTGCTGGTCGACCACGTTCTTGACGGCCTGCTCGGCAGCCTCTCTGACGCCGAGCGTGATTTTCGGCGAGGCGAACGTACCACCGATATTGACGTTTACGGATTGGAGCACACCACCTGCAGCACCCGACGGCAAATTCACTTTGGCAACGTAATCGATCGACTGGTCGAGCCCCGTAGAGCCCGAAAGATTCATCTTGATATCACCCATCTTCAAGTCGAACGGCTGGGTCGTGATGCGACCGTCGTGCACAGCGAAACGAATAGTCACGTCTTTCGCTTCGATACGCTTCAAAGCATCGTTGTTCAACGCTTTGGCCAACGCATCGAACGCACCGATATTCTGTACATGGATATTCGCCGAACGAAGCTCGCCTGTGGCGTTGAGCGACTGCAAATCGGGCGACATCGTACTGTCGAGCGCCGTTGACAGATTGAGCGACATTGAATAATCGCCGCCCGTTTTGGCGAATATCGGCACAAATTTCCGAACCATATCCAACTCCTCGAAAGTCTTCGCAAACGAAGCACCGGCCACGTCGGCCGAAAGTTTCAACTGCGGACGCTTGAGATTCGCGGCAGTCGAATAACTGCCCGAGGCCATCACGCGACCATCGAACAACTGCATCTTCAATCCGTCGAGCGAGAGAGTACCGTTAGCGACCCCCATCTTTCCGGCCAATCCGGAGATGGTCATCTTCTGAAAAAGAATCTTGTTGAACTCGGTCGAGAGCGAGAGATTCAGATTGCGCGGGACCTCGATAACCTGTGTAGGAGCATCGTCCGATGCGACCGGCTCGGTCGTTTCGGCGGCAGGCTCCTCCGCGGTTTCCGACTGCGGAAGCGCAGCCATGATTTCATTCAGATCGAGCAAATCCGATTTGACGTACAACCGGCCGGACAACTGCGATCCGCGCAACAGATAACCGAGATAACCCGACAACTGTCCATTGGCCGAAAGGTCGCTCCGACCGACGGTCGCTCCGAAATCACCGAGCGTCATCACCGCAGGTGTAATCGTGGCAGCGGCACGGCGAATCTGCACATCTGGCAGGCCTGCGAGCTGCAAAGCCAGCTGCTCGATGACGAACGTACCAGAAGCCCCCAACTGTTCGTAGAGTTTCTTATCGATGGCAGACATGCGGCCCGAAACCTTCACATCGGCCGTAACCAAACCGTTCAACGAAACCTCCTCGTCCAGCGGATAAACCTCCTTGACGGTCCCCAAGTCGACGCGACCGTTGACCGAAGCGCGGAAAGTGGGGTCGGAAACAAGATTCGTCGCGTGGAGCGTTGCCGAAAGTGCATTACCGGCCATTCGCAGACCGAACTGCGAAAGATCGACCACCGTCTTGTCCATGCTGCCGCCCGGATTGGCGACGCAAGCAGCAATATTGATGTCGGTCACAGCTTTGGGCAACGAGGCATACTGGAAATTGCCATTCTTGACAGCGGCTTTCAATTCGAAAGCCGGCACGTTGCGTCCGGCAAGCTCGCCGCGTGCCCACACCCCCATCGACAAAGAACCGCCGGCGGTCAGATTACGGAAATCGCGCGTATAGAACGCCGGAATCAACGACAACACGTCCTTGAACTGCACCTGTTCGCAACCGGCTTTCAAATCCATCTTCACGGCATTTTCGGCCAATTCGACCCACCCGTCGAGGCCCAATTCGATGGCGTTCAGACGGAATTTGTTGTCGGAAAACGTGAAGCGGTTGTTCGCCAGATCGGACTCGATGGCGGCGATCAACTCGGCGTCGGCACCGCTCAACAACGGAACACCGCCCGACACGAACCGCAGCGCTTCAGCAGAAAGATGCAAGTCGAGGTCGGTCCGGTCGGCCGAAAGGTCGCCGCGCAGACGCAACGACAAAGGTTCGGTCGAAAAGCGCATCTGTGTGGAATCGTCCTCGTAACGGATAGCAGCATCGATAATCCGGAAGTCGCGCAACGACAACCGGAAAGCCGACGGCTCGGTCGATTCGGGATCCTCCTCCTCAACCTCCTTTTCTGACGGTTTCATAACATCCCAATTGACGGCACCGTCGGCCAACTTATGGGCGTGCAACTCGGGGCGGGCCAAAATGATTTTCGAGACCTCGAATCCACTGTCGCGGAAAATCGACAACAAGTCGACCACCACCGAAATCCGCTTGGCAGCGACGATAGTATCGCCCTCGAATCGGTCGCATCCGACAAGGGTCAGCCCTTTCAAATCGACCGAAGCATGTGGGAAATGGCGCAACAGGCTGATATCCAACCGTTCGAAATCGAGTTTCGCCGTCAACATTTCATTGGCCTCGCTCTTCACGATGCGGGCGATTTTCCCGCGGAAAAGCGTCGGTGCGACAAGCAACACCACCAATACGACAACCACCGTAATGGCTACGATTTTCACAATTTTTTTCATCTTGCACACATAAATTTCCGGACGGAATACAACGCCTCGTCCCGCCGAACGAATCGGCACAACAGATCGAGTGCTTCCACCGTCGCAAAATCGGGCATAAAGGTACGATATTTTACCCGAACCTGTCGCACCTACAATAAAAAAGATTATTTTTGTTTCTGGAATCGCCGCAAAGCGACAACAGACACGCAACCGCACAGCAACGGACAAACCATGCGCAAATTAGTAATCATTCCGACCTACAACGAACGGGAGAACATCGCCGCCATGATCGACAAGGTGTTCTCGTTGAACGACACATTCGACCTGCTGATTATCGACGACGGATCGCCCGACGGCACGGCCGCCATCGTCCGCGAACAGCAGAAAGAACACCCTGACCGGCTCCATCTGCTGGAACGCAACGGCAAACAGGGACTCGGCACGGCCTATCTGACAGGGTTCCGCTGGGGACTGGAACATGGCTATGATTCGATTTGCGAAATGGACTGCGATTTTTCGCACAACCCGGACGACCTGCCGCGCCTGCACACAGCCATAGCGGAAGGATATGACGTTGCGGTCGGTTCACGCTATGTCAAAGGGGTAAATGTGGTCAACTGGCCCATGTCGCGCCTTCTGATGTCTTATTTCGCATCGAAATACGTACGCATGGTCACCCGCCTGCCGCTGCACGATGCAACGGCAGGATTCGTCTGCTACTCGCGGCGGGCATTGGAAGCGATCGACCTCGATGGCGTCCGTATGAAAGGCTACGGATTCCAAATCGAAATGAAATACTCGGCATGGAGACTGGGACTGAAACTCCGCGAAATCCCGATCGTTTTCACAGAACGCCGCGAAGGAAACTCGAAAATGTCGGGACACATCTTCGGCGAAGCGCTGTTCGGGGTACTGCGTCTTCCATTCCGCAAAATCCGCGCATCCCGAAAAATCGCTCAATCGGACAAATGACCCAACGATAACGACACATGGAATCGCAAAGAATCCGAACGGTTCGCCTGTTCGGATTTTATTTTTTCACTTAATTTGCTTATCTTTGGACGTTTTTATTCATCGGAGTGTTTCCATCCTGCTTCCGGTCGATAGCACGACAGCAAAACATTAAGAAAATGTTCAAGACTTACATACGGCTTCTGGGATTTTCCCGCCCGCTCAGCAGATACGCCATCCCCTATTTCATCTATTCGCTGCTCTACGCGCTGTTCAATTCGCTTACGTTCCTGCTGATTATTCCGATACTCAACACGATGTTCGACGCCAACAACACGTTGAACCAATATGTCGAAACCCTCCCTCCGTTCGAACTCAACAAAGAGTATCTGACCACGCTTTTCAACTACGCCTATTCACACATTTTCGACCAATACAACCCGCGCAACGTCTTGATTCTGCTGGCCAGTGTCACCATCGCCACCAGTTTTCTAAGCAACCTGTTCCGCTACTTGGGTTCGTGGACGGTCGAATCGATGCGGACGCGAACCCTCCAACGCATGCGCGACGAGATGTTCACCCGGGTGGTGGACATGAACGTCGGCTATTTCAGCGACCAACGCAAGGGCGACATCATTTCGAAAATCACGTCGGACGTAGGCGTCGTGCAATTCTGCATCACCAATACCCTGCAAGTCGCTTTCCGTGAACCGTTTCTGATTATCGGCTATCTGGCCATGATGATCGCCATCTCGTGGGAACTGGCCATCTTCTCGGTGCTCTTCCTGCCCATCGTGGCGCTGCTCATCGGCAGCATCGTCAAACGCCTGCGCCATCCGGCCCGCACGAGCCAAAAACGACTGGGCGAGATGGTCTCGACGCTCGATGAATCGCTTTCGGGCATCAAGGTCATCAAAAGCTACAACGCCATAGACTATATCAAAAAGAAATATTTCGACATCAACGCCGATCTTTCACGGTTGACCCTCTCGATGGCCCGCCGACAACAGCTGGCCTCGCCGATGAGCGAATTTCTCGGCATTACGGCCGTTGGTGTCGTACTGGTTTTCGGCGGATCGCTCGTAATGAACGGATCGCTCGATGCAGGCGGATTCATCGCGTTCATCGCCATGTTTTCGCAGATCACCCGACCGGTACGGACGTTCATCGACCAGTTCGCGACCATCAACCAAGGTATCGCAGCCGGCGAACGTATCTTCTCGATCATCGATACGGTCAGTGAGATACAGGACAAACCCGATGCCGTGGAACTGAAAGAGTTCAAAGACAAAATCGAATTCCGCGATGTCCATTTTTCTTACGACGGCTCTCGCGAAGTGATCGACGGTATTTCGTTCGAAATCAAACGAGGTCAGACCATAGCGCTGGTCGGGCCTTCGGGCGGTGGCAAATCGACACTGAGCGAACTGCTTCCCCGTTTCTACGATCCGACGGCCGGCGACATCCGCATCGACGGCATTTCGCTCCGCGACTACACGCAAGAGAGCATCCGAGCCCACATGAGCGTCGTTTCGCAAGACACGGTCCTCTTCAACGACACCATCGCGGCCAATATTTCGATGGGCAAGTCGGGCGCGACACAAGAGGAAATCGCAGCCGCAGCCCGCATTGCCAATGCCGATACGTTCATCGCCGAATGTCCCGACGGCTACGAAACAGGCATCGGAGATCACGGCTCGAAACTTTCGGGCGGCCAACGCCAACGCCTCTCCATTGCACGGGCCGTACTGAAAAATCCCGACATCCTGATTCTCGACGAAGCGACCTCGGCACTCGACACGGAAAGCGAGAAACTGGTGCAAGACGCCCTCAACAAACTGCTGGCGGGCAATCGTACTTCGGTAGTCATCGCACATCGGTTGTCGACCATCTACAATGCCGATAAAATCATCGTCATCGACCACGGCAAAATCGCCGAACAAGGCACGCACACCGAACTGCTGGCGAAGAACGGCATCTATGCCAAACTGATCGAAATGCAATCGTTCGACTGACGAACAAAGTCTCGGTCGGCGGCAGAATGCGATTTTCGTTTTCAAACAGCTTTTCGTATCTTTGCGATATTCAGAAAAGTGCTTAACAAGCACTATGACTGCGGCGTGAGAATACACGCAGCGGACACGGCGGACGAATAAAAAAGGTATAATTGCGAAAAATCACCGAAATATGAAATTCAAAGAGTACAAAGGTCTCGACTTGGCCGGACTGGCCGCAGACGTCCTGCGGAAATGGGATGCGGACGACACGTTCCACAAAAGCATCTCCACCCGTGAAGGACATCCTTCGTTCGTATTCTATGAAGGTCCCCCGTCGGCGAACGGCATGCCGGGCATCCATCACGTGATGGCCCGCACGATCAAGGACACGTTCTGCCGTTACAAAACCCAACGCGGATACCTCGTCCACCGCAAGGCGGGCTGGGACACCCACGGCCTGCCCGTGGAACTGGGCGTCGAAAAGAAACTCGGCATCACCAAAGAGGACATCGGCAAGAAAATCACCATCGAGGAGTACAACCGCACCTGTCGCGAAGCGGTGATGGAATTTACGGGCGTCTGGGAAGACCTCACCCGCAAAATGGGCTATTGGGTCAACATGGACGACCCCTATATCACATACGACAACAAGTACATTGAGACGCTGTGGTGGCTGCTGAAGCAACTCTACGACAAAGGGCTGCTCTACAAGGGCTACACCATACAACCCTATTCGCCGGCTGCCGGCACGGGCCTTTCGACCCACGAACTGAACCAGCCGGGCTGCTACCGCGATGTAAAAGACACGACCTGCACGGCGCAATTCCGCATTGTCCGCAACGCAGAGAGCGAAAAACTCTTCGGCAGCGCAGAGGGCCCGCTCTATTTCTTGGCGTGGACGACCACGCCGTGGACGCTGCCGTCGAACACGGCGCTGGCAGTGGGCCCGACCATCGAATACGTGAAAATCAAGTGCCGCAACCCCTATACGAACGAACCGCAGACGGTCATCATGGCCCGCGACCTCGTGCCATCGTACTTCACCAAAAAGATGGAAGGGACTTACGAGCTGACGGGCGAAAGCTGGAAAGGCTCGGAACTGGCAGGTATCCGCTACGAACAACTTATTCCGTGGGTCAAACCGATGTCCGAATATGGTGATGCATTCCGTGTCATCACGGGCGACTACGTGACGACCTCCGACGGTACGGGCATCGTGCACATCGCGCCGACGTTCGGTGCGGACGATGACCGTGTGGCCAAAATCGCAGGCATCGCTCCGCTGTTCATGGTCGACAAGGCAGGCAAAACCCAGCCGATGGTCGACCGACAAGGCCGATTCTTCCTATTGGAAGACCTCGACCCCGCATTCGTGGCGGAACATGTCGATACGAAAAAATACGGCGAATATGCGGGCCGCTACGTCAAGAATGCCTATGACGAAAAACTGACGGATGCCGATGCGACGCTCGACATCGACATCTCGGTGATGCTCAAAGCGGCCGGCCAAGCTTTCAAAATCGAAAAACATACCCACTCCTATCCCCACTGCTGGCGCACGGACAAACCGGTGCTCTACTATCCGCTGGATTCGTGGTTCATCCGCACGACGGCGCTGCGCGACCGGCTGATCGAGCTCAACAAGACCATCCGCTGGCGACCGGAGTCGACCGGTTCGGGACGTTTCGGCAAATGGCTCGAAGGGCTGGTCGACTGGAACCTTTCACGCTCGCGCTTCTGGGGTACCCCGCTGCCGATTTGGGCGACAGAAGATTATAGTGAGATGAAGTGTATCGGCTCCGTCGAGGAGCTGATGGGCGAAATCGAACGTTCGGTAGCAGCGGGATTCATGCAAGAGAACCCCTACAAACAGTTTAAGGTCGGCGACATGTCGAAAGAGAACTACTCGACGGAACGAATCGACCTGCACCGCCCTTATGTCGATAACATCGTACTCGTCTCATCGAAAGGCGAACCGATGCACCGCGAACCCGACTTGATCGATGTATGGTTCGATTCGGGTGCGATGCCCTATGCACAAATCCACTATCCGTTCGAAAACAAGGAGGTGCTGGACAAACGCGAAGTATTCCCCGCAAACTTCATCAACGAGGGCGTAGACCAGACGCGCGGCTGGTTCTTCACGCTGCACACCATTGCGACGATGCTGTTCGACAGCGTTGCATTCAAAAACGTGATTTCGAGCGGCTTGGTGCTCGACAAGAACGGCAACAAGATGTCGAAACGCTTGGGCAATGCCGTCGACCCGTTCAAGGTGCTGGCGGACTACGGACCGGATGCCACACGCTGGTACATGCTCACCAACTCGCAACCGTGGGACAACTTGAAGTTCGACACGGATGGTGTGGACGAGGTGCGCCGCAAATTCTTCGGCACACTCTACAACACCTACTCGTTCTTCGCGCTCTATGCCAACGTCGACGGATTTACGGGCCGCGAGACGGAGATTCCGCTGGCGAAACGGCCGGAAATCGACCGCTGGATTCTGTCGCTGCTCAACACGCTGGTGAAAAACGTCACCGAATCGCTCGAAAGTTACGACCCGACGCCGGCTGCCCGCGCCATTCAAGATTTCGTGTGCGAAAACCTGTCGAACTGGTACGTACGCCTCAACCGCAAACGCTTCTGGGGCGGCGGGATGACGGATGACAAACTGGCGGCCTATCAGACGCTCTACACCTGTCTGGAAACGGTATCGCTGCTTGCAGCGCCGTTCGCGCCGTTCATCTGCGACCGCATTTTCACCGACTTGAACGCCGTGAGCAGTCGCCACACGGAAAGTTCGGTGCATTTGGCCGACTACCCGACGGCGGACGAAACCTGCATCGACGCCCGACTGGAAGAACAGATGCAACTGGCCCAACAACTCTCGTCAATGGTGCTGGCACTGCGCCGCAAAGTATCCATCAAAGTACGCCAACCGCTGACGAAAATCGTCGTACCGGTACTCGACACCGCGATGGCGGAACACATCGCAGCGGTGCAGAACCTGATTCTGAACGAGGTGAACGTCAAGGATCTGGAACTGATCGAGAATACGACCGGTGTGATTACCAAACACATCAAACCCAACTTCAAGACGCTCGGCCCCCGCTATGGCAAGTACATGAAGCAGATCGCGGCGATGACAGCGGAATTCACGCAGGAGCGCATCGCGCAAATCGAACAAGCGGTCGAAACAGAACTCGAAATCGACGGCGAACGTATCAAAGTGACGACGGCCGATTTCGAAATCACGTCGGACGACATGCCCGGCTGGCTCGTGGCAACCGAAGGTAAGCTGACCGTGGCGCTGGACATCACAGTAACGGACGAACTGCGGGCCGAAGGCGTGGCACGCGAGTTGATAAACCGCATCCAGAATATCCGTAAAGACGCGGATTTTGCGGTAACGGACAAAATCCGGGTCGAAATCGAGTCGAAAGAATTGGTTGCATCGGCTTTGGCGCACTATGCGGACTACATCGCATCGCAGACGCTCGCCGTAGAAGTCAAAGGCGCGGCGGCACCTGCGGGTGCGGTCGTGACGGATTCGGACATCGATGGCGAACCGCTCCGGATCGGCGTTACACGTGTGTAAGCCCGAATTCGCCATAAATATATTTGGCGGTTTCGGAAATAATATCTATTTTTACATTGAACCTAATAAACGAAACGGCCTTATGGCAGAAGAAAAGACCCGATATAGTGATGAGGAACTCGAGGAGTTCCGGCAACTCATACTGAAGAAGTTGGAATCCGCCCGTGCGGACTACGAACTGTTGCGGGCCACGATCACCCACACGGAGGGAAATGATACGGAAGATACGTCACCGACCTACAAAGTGCTCGAAGAGGGAGCCTCGACGCTCTCGAAAGAAGAGAACGGACGTTTGGCGACGCATCAGATGAAGTTCATCCGCAATTTGGAGATGGCGCTCGTCCGTATCGAAAACAAAACCTACGGCATCTGCAAGACCACGGGTAAACTGATTCCGAAGGAACGGCTGATGAAAGTTCCGCATGCCACCGAGTGCATCGAAGCCAAAGAGGGCCGCAGATAACAGGAGTGACAAAGGTTCTACTGCTTTGCTGCGGCAATTGACAAGGTTCGACGGTGAAGCAATCCGGATGCGTTTCGGATCGTAAGTCGGAGAATGCACGGATTGCAATCTGCCGAACAACAGGTGCAAAAACCGGTCATGGCAATCATCCGAGGCGATAACGAATTACGCACATGATAACAAGAAAAAGGGGGCGACCGAAAGGTCGTCCCCTTTTCACAGACATACTTTATTTGCAAAAATTGCATTATCTTTGAAGCCATGTTTTCGCGTTTCTGCATACTCCGGATGGCATTTTTGCTGCTACTGCCGATTTCGGCCCGAACGGCCGAACGGCCGTTTCCCTATGGACGTATCGACTCGGCGAAAATCAATGCGATAACCCTCCACGACAAGAGCGCCGATACGCTGGAAACCCGCGTTACGGAACAAAACCAGCGTCTATATGACAGTATTGCCTCGAAAACCCGCCGCAGGGCAGTACCCCGCATGCTTTACCGGCTGCTTTTCGTACGCAATCGCGCAGACACGACGGGAACGCTCTACGACGAGACTCATCTGTTGGCCCCCTACGTCGGCAAAGTCATCAACGACATCCGCATCGAACGCGAACAACCTTTCGCATCGGACGGCAGCTGGATCGAACGAGCCGGCAACAAACTTCATGTGCTGACTCGCGAGAACATCATCCGGCGCGACCTGCTGTTCAAAGTCGGCGAACGCTTCGACCCGGAACTGGTCGTGCGCAGCCAACAACTGCTCCTGTCACGCTCCTACATCTCCGATACGGACATCTCGGTCACGATCGATCCGCTCGACACGATGCGCGTCGACATCGTTCTGCACACACGCGACAGCTGGACGATCAGTATCGATGCAGCCCTCCGTTCCGAAAAACGCACGATGGTGGGCCTGACCGACGGAAACATCCTCGGAACAGGTACCCGATTCACAGTCGAAACCAATTTCAGCCGCAAGGACTTCACCTACGGCGGCAATGTCTTGGGATACGAAATGCCGAACGTGCTCGGTTCGTTCTTTACGTTCGAAGTCGAGGCCGGCCGCAATTTCTTCGAAGACATTCTGCTACTCAGACTTCGCAAGGAGTTCCTAAAGCCGACGGACTACGAAGTCGGCGTGACCTACACCGACATGCGGTCGAAATACTACTTCATCGAACGCGACACATCGGAACTGGTCAAAGCCCGCAATTTCGACTTGTGGGCAGGCTGGTCGAAGCAAATCCGCCCATTACGTTCGAGCGCATTTCTGACCGGCCGCTACAACCACGGTCGATTCATCGAACGCCCCGACGTCGCAGCAAATCACAATCCGGCGCTTCACGACCACAACGATCTGCTGACAGGCATCGGTCTCTATCGAGAACGCCTCTTCACGACCAATATGGTCTACGGATTCGGCACGAAAGAATATGTGGCAACGGGCTACAAGGCCGAATTAGTGAGCGGCTATTCATGGGGCGAGTTCGACGATGCAGTCTATTTAGGCATCGGTTTCCGGATGGGCGGATTCAAGCGATTCGGCTATCTGATGGGCGGATTCACCCTCGGCAGCCACATCGACCACAGCACCGGAGCATGGAACCGTAGTGCAGTGGATGTGGATGTGCTGTGGTTCTCGAATCTGCTGACTTTCCGTCGCAACCGCATCCGTCAATTCTTGGCGCTCAACTACACGCAAGGCTGGAACCGAAAGTCGGGATACGAAGAAAGCATCGGTTTTACGGACGAAAACGGACTGCAAGCTCTCGACCAATATGCAATCGGAACCAACCGCATGGTACTGAACACGGAGACGGTGATGTTCACCCCGATTCAACCATGGGGATTCCGGTTCGCTTTTTTCGGATTTCTCGATGCAGGTACGCTGGGTTATTCAGCCAACCCATTCCGTAACGACGGATTCGCCTCGTTCGGGCTGGGCCTGCGCATCAAAAACGAACGGCTGATTTTCGGCACGCTGCAAATCCGCTTGGGCGTCGCCTTCGGCAAAAACGGCTGGGTTGACAGCGACTATTTCAGTCTCTCGAACACCAAGCATTTCGACGAATACAGGTTCCGCCCGACCAGACCCGAAATCGTCGGATTCCGGTAACCGTCTCCCCCGTCGGATTACCCGCAACAAAAATTTCCGGAAACAGCCGCGACCGTTTCCGGAAATTCCGAACTTTTTATATCGAGCAGTCCCGCGAAGCGTCGACCGCCGGCCGATGCCTTGCGAAAAGCGTGCTATTTACGCGTATGGCAATCAAGAAAATGCTTTGCGCCGCTCTGCTTCACAGCTGCTTTCCCCGTATAGTAACGGGCACGACGCAATTTCTTCGCCGCCATGATTTGCAGACGGTTCGCCGGTTTTCCATCGAGCCGAATCACTGCATCATTGGGCACCCGCGACAAATCGGTCACCCGAAATATCCCTTTGTAAGTCTCCACGTCCCCGTCACGCGAAATCGTCACTTTCTTGCCGCTGACACTCATGAAAGGCATCTTCACACCAGCCATCCGTCCCCGCATATCGAGAATCGTCTTTCCGCTACGATTCTCTGCACGAGCGGTTTTTCCTTTGGTCGTGACGATGAAAGTCGAAACCACGCTCCCGTCATCCTGTTTGTCTTTATTGACATTCATCGACGCAATGTCGTTTCCGGCGAGCGCTTTTACCTCGGCTTCCGTGACCTTCTTACCGTCAATGATGTAAATCCGCGTATCGCCCGAAGCACCGGCACTGAACCGACTCAAACGCTTCTGGCTCTCTTTCCACTCGTCGCTCTGGAAGTACTTATCGACTTTAGCCAACTTTTTCTCTACGGCTTTCCACTCGTCGGAGTTGAAATAGGCAGCACCCTCTTCCAACTTCTTCTGGCGAGCTTTCCATTCGTCGCTCTGGAAATAGGCATCCATTTCCGCGAACTTTTTCTGCCGGGCTTTCCACTCGTCAGAGTTCCATTCGACGAGACCGTTTTTGGCGGAAGTCCCGGAACCGACTACCACGACATCGTCCATGTTTTTCGCATCGGCCGGCACAGCGCTATCCGGTTCGCCCTCCTTTTTAAGCGTGACGAGGATGACACCGTTCTTAGCCTTGTCGCCGTACTTCTCGACATACTCGGTACACGAAGAATCTTTCAATACAGTAATCGACCGGATTCGCTTTTTGTCGACTTGCTTCAAATCGTCGACCGCTTCGCCATCGACCAAGTACAACGGAGCAGGCTGCGATGTTTCGCGGCCGTCCTTGCCCACGATAACGATCCGCTTGTCGGCCGGATCCCCGACCCGCACGGTCATCCGCGACGAATCCGACGCATCGAAAATTTGGAACGCAGCGTTTTCCTGCGTATCTTTGCCCGAAGGACAAAGATAGACGGTTTCGGCAAAGGCCCCGAGAGCCAGTCCCGCGAGCGGCACGACGAAGAGCGCCTTAGCCCCTGCCCACCGCGATGATCTTTTTTGCAACATCATGGTAATACGGTTTTTAAGTTTACTGTGATTGAAGCTGTTGGCGACTGAGTACCACCTCCCGCCAGCAGCCTTTTTTATCAACAACAACTGGTACTGCCGAGCATCGACACCGCTGTTCAGCACCGCCTCGTCGGCCTCGTACTCATGGATGGCCCGCAACTCGCGCCGCAACAACCACATCGCCGGATTGAACCATTGCAGGCACCCCGCCAAGTCGGTCGCCAACAAATCCAACGAATGACGCAACCGCAGATGAGCCCGTTCGTGGGTGATGATTTCGGCACCGCAACCGGCATTATCCGCCTCTGAGATGACAATATAACGCCACCAACTGAACGGTGTAACAGTTTGCGGTACCCGCACGAGCACCGTTCCGTCTTCAAGCCGTTCGCGGCGGCCACTCCGCACCACACGCAGCACGCGGCCCACGGAAACCGCCGTAGCGATGAACATGGCCATCGCACCGGCCAAATAAAGCGCTCCGGCCAACCGTTCCCACGGAAACGGCTCGGCCATCGGCTCGGAAACCTCCTCGGAGAAAGGAACCGGAAAATCCGCGGCGGCAAAATCGGGCAAGACGGGTAATTCACGCGTGACAGTGATGACGCACACCGGCAAAACGAACGACAACGACATCGCTCCGAGCACGACCGTGCGGTTGAAGCGATGGAACGTTTCACGACTGAGCAACAACTTGAAAAACAAATAAAAAACCGCCAGACAAACGCCGACTTTCAGAGAATAAATCATCAACTCGTACATACTCCGTTATCGTTCGTTTTGTTTTTCGATGCGGTCGAGCAATTCGCGCAACTCCCCGACCGAAATCTTCTCCTCCTCGACCAAAGCCGAAACAGCCCCCATGTAGGAATTTTCGAAATAGCGGCTGATGACATTGCCCAACGTGCGACGCGAAAACTCGCTCTCACTCACGATCGGAAAATACTGATAGGTGCCGCCGAATGCCTTGTGCGAAAGGTAACCTTTGGCTTCGAGCGCCCGCACCATCGTCGAGAGCGTATTGAAATGAGGTTTCGGCTCGGGTGCCATCTCGACCAATTCGCGCACGAACAAAGGCCCGCGCTCCCAGAAGCAACGCATCAACTCCTCCTCGCGGCGAGTCAGTTTTTCAGGGTTGATTTGCATGATATTCCTTATTTTTCGATCTCTTTCAGACATTCCAACAATCGGCGGCGCTGCAAAATGCTCGTGCCGATTTCGACGTGGCGGATAATCCCTTTGCGGTCAATGACCATCGTAACCGGCGTCTGAGCGACACCCATCGCATCCCACAATGCACGGGCCGAGACGAGCCGATGAAAGGCAAAACCCTGTCGCTCGACGATGCGGCGAATCTGTTCCGCCGTATTCCACGTGACGGAGAGAAACAACGCACCGGGGCACTCCTCCATCCAACCGTTCAATTCGGGCATCTCGGCGATGCAGGGGCCGCAGCCCGTATGCCAGAAGTTGAGCACCACCGAACGACCGGCCAAATCGCGGTCGCTCCATGTGCGTCCGGTATCGTCCGTTTCGGAGAAAGCAGGGAGCGAATCCCCCACCCCGCAACGCAGGGATGCCGGCGGCATGGTCGAGAAAGTAATCAGAAACGCCTGCGACGCAGCCTGCAACAACTTCTCGCCGCAGAAAACCTGCTCGACGGGAATCGCCAATGCGGCGGCCTCGTCCGAAAGATGCACCCCCTCGGAAAAAACCACGACGGAGACTTCGCCACCCAATGAATCTTTCACGGAACCGATCGACAACTTGCCGGCCGGCAACGGTTCGGGGTGCTCCGTGAAGAACCGACCGTCGATAAGATACCGCGCACGAACCGATTCACCCAAAACCTCCGAGACACTGCGAGCACCCGCGCAAAGCACCCCCAAGAGCAAACCCAACAGGACAACCAATTTTCTCATCGTTTCATTGTTAATATCGTTACAACCGAACAACTGTTTATCTACGGCAAAGGTAACTAAAAAAATTTCACGTACAACTATTTTTAATAGTTTATCAACTAAAAAACATCGTTTTGATGAAAATTTCGGATTTTAACCGGAAAATAACTACTTTTGGCCCGACTGATGACAAGCCATCCGCAACCGATCGGACAATTCCTATAAATAAAAGGTACGATTATGGCAAACTTCTTTTCCAAGCAGGACATCCGCGGGCTGTTGGTATTTCTTCCGCTGGCGGCAATCGCCATCGCCACACTGCTGCTGGCTCAACCGAAAAACGATCCGGCAGAAGCCCGTCGTGTCGAACAAGCAGCAGACACCCTCGGATTCAAGACGCAAAAACAGAAAAACCTCACGACGGAACCGGAGGAGAAAACGCTGAAACTGCGACCGTTCGACCCGAATACGGTGGACTACGAAGAACTGCTCGAAATGGGCCTGACCCAGAAAGAGGCTTTGAGCTTGATTCAGTATCGCGCAGGAGGCAAGATATTCCGCATCCCCGAAGAGGTGGATGCCTGCTATGGCATCGAACACCCACGCTACCTGCAAATCAAGCCCTACATCCGTATCGGACGACGCTATGCCAAAGCCCCGGCCGCCTATCGTCCGGGGCGCATCGTCAAGTCGACCATCGCACCGGAACCGTTCCGCATTGACACGGTGAGCGGACGTTATCTGCAAGCCATCGGAGCGCTGACGGGAAAACAAGCCCGGGTATTCAACAAATACCGGCTCATAAACGACGGCATTCGGGACATGGAGGATTTCAGGAACTGCCACGTGGTGAACGATTCGGTAGCAGATGCCCTGGAACCCTACATACTCTTTCCGGAGGAGGAGACCGCCGACGAAAACCGACGGATCAATCTGAACACGGCAGATTCAGCGGAGCTGCGCAGTGTGATCGGCATCGGCGAAAAGACCGTCCAAGCGATATTGGAGTACCGCGAAAGACTCGGTGGATTCGTCCGCGTAGAACAACTGGCCGAAGTTTCGGGCGTAACGGAGAGCAATTACGAGAAAATCGCACAACAAATTTACTGCGATAGTTGCGAAATTCGAAAAATTGATATTAACTTTGTGGCTCCGAAAGAATTGGTCGCTCATCCGTACATCAATATCAGAAACGGAAAGACGCTTCGGAAATTGCTACACGAAAGACGTTTGAAAGGAGGTTGGAGAACCGTCGAAGAACTGATTGAAGATGACATAATGACCCGAGAGGAGGCAGCACGGCTGGCTCCGTATTTGGTATTCAATCGCAACGACGGAACCGACGACAGCCCGAAACGACACGAAACGGAAACCGCAACGGAAGATGCGGCCCCGACACAAAAACAAACGAATCGATAAAAAACTAAAAAAACGAATAACCATGATTATCATGCCGGTAAAAGAGGGCGAAAACATCGAACGCGCTCTCAAAAAATTCAAACGGAAATACGAACGTACGGGTGTACTGAAAGAGTTGCGCCGTCGTCAATACTTCACGAAGCCTTCGGTTGCGAAACGCGAAGCGATGATGCACGCCATCTACGTGGAGCACATGTATCGCGACGAAGACTAACCGACGTCGTTCACATTACCGAAAAAGGAGCGGTCTGAAATTCATCAGACCGCTCCTTTCGTACAGAGGGGCGAAGCTGCGCCGCCGGACTACCGGATGAACAACAGTTCACGGTACTTCGGAAGCGGCCAAATCTGGTCGTCGACGATCTCTTCAAGTTTGTCGATGTGATACCGGATTTTGTCGAGGAAAACGGCGACCGTATCGTGATAAGCGACAGCTTTCGCTCGCTGGTCTTCGATATGGTTCGCCTGTTTGCGGGCCTCGATCATGTCGTCCGTCATTTTCTGAATAGCGGCCGTATGATCCTGTATCTTCTTAATCAACAGAATATCGGCCGAAGCATTCAATCCCGGGATCTGCGACATCTTATAAACCTTGTCCAACAACATCGCTTCGTATTTCGAAGCGATAGGCACAATATGGTTCATCGTCAGGTCGCCCAAAACACGGCTCTCGATCTGGATTTTCTTGGTATAGGTCTCCCACTTCACCTCGGCGCGCGCATCGAGCTCGACCTTCGAGAATACACCCAAATCACCGAACATCTTCACGGTATCCTTATCCAGATAACGGTCGATCATCAAAGGCGTAGAGGTCTCGCAATCGAGCCCGCGGCGGGCCGCCTCAGCTTTCCATTCGTCCGAGTACCCGTTGCCATCGAAGCGGATAGCTTTGCAAGCCTTGATTTTCTGCTTCAACACCTCGTAGATGGCCTTTTCTTTCTTGGCACCGGCCTCGATTTTAGCATCGACCGCCACCTTGAACTCGCGCAACTCGGCCGCAACGACCGAATTGAGCACGATCATCGCCTCGGCGCAATTATCCGACGATCCGACAGCGCGGAACTCGAACCGGTTGCCCGTAAAGGCGAACGGCGAAGTACGGTTGCGGTCGGTGTTATCGAGCAAGAGGGTCGGAATGTGCGAAATGCCGCTCATCTTGAAGACATTCTTGGCGTCGAACCGAATGGCATCGTCGCCGCGGCTGGCCTCCAACTTATCCAGCACACCCGACACCTGCGAACCGAGGAACGTCGAGATGATGGCGGGAGGCGCCTCATTGGCCCCGAGCCGGTGGGCATTCGTCGCACTCATGATAGAGGCTTTCAACAAACCGTTGTACTTGTGGACTGCCGAAATAACGTTGACCAAGAAAGTGATGAACTGCAAATTCTCCGAAGCGGTCTTACCCGGCCCCAAAAGATTGACACCTGTATCGGTACCCAACGACCAGTTGTTGTGTTTGCCCGAACCGTTGATGCCCTTGAACGGCTTCTCGTGCAATAGCACACGGAACCGATGACGGCGGGCGATCTTGTCCATGATGGTCATCAACAACTGGTTGTGGTCGTTGGCCAAGTTCGCCTCCTCGTAGACGGGCGCCAACTCGAACTGATTGGGTGCCACCTCGTTGTGGCGGGTCTTCACTGGAATACCCAGTTTCAGACTTTCGTATTCGAGGTCTTTCATGAAAGCCATCACGCGCGCGGGAATCGCCCCGAAATAATGGTCTTCCAACTGCTGATTCTTGGCCGATTCGTGGCCCATCAACGTGCGACCAGTCAACACCAGATCGGGCCGAATGGCCCACAAACTCTCGTCGACGAGGAAATACTCCTGCTCCCAACCAAGGTAGGAAACAACCCGCTGCACATTCTTGTCGAAGTAATGACAGACCTCCGTAGCAGCATTGTCGACGGCCGTCACGGCACGCAACAAAGGAACCTTATAATCGAGGGCCTCACCCGTATAGGCGATGAAGACGGTCGGAATACAAAGCGTCGTATCGACGATAAACGCGGGCGACGTGGGATCCCACGCCGAATAACCGCGCGCCTCGAACGTATTGCGAATACCGCCATTGGGAAACGACGAGGCATCGGGCTCCTGCTGCACGAGCAACTTACCGGAAAATTCCTCCAATACACCCTCGTCGCCATCGGGCTCAGCGAACGCATCGTGTTTCTCAGCCGTACCTCCCGTCAACGGCTGAAACCAGTGCGTATAATGGTCAGCACCATGTTCCAACGCCCACTGGCGCATACCGGCAGCCACGCTATCAGCCACTTCGCGCGGCAGGGGCGTACGTTTGTCCATCGTCTCCGAGAGGATGGCATACGTCCGTTTGTCGAGATACTTGCGCATGGCGGCACGGTTGAATACTTTGTCGCCGAAGTAATCCGAAGGACGTCCCTCGGGAGCGATCGGCTCGACTGCAGTGTGATTGATCGCCGCGTCGACCATCTTGAATCGTAACAATGACATAAGCTATCTGTATGAGAAATTCGTTCGGGTTATTCAGGATGCGAAACACGGAAAAACGGATTGTCGACGCATCTTTCACTCTCGGCAACAAAGGTATGTTTTTTCCGGCAACATTATTCGCACGAAAATCGTTTTTTCAGAAAAAACATGATTTTTTTCTTCGTTTACCAAAAAAACAGATGCAAATTTTCGAATTTTACCCGATTTTTACACTGTTATTGAAATAACAATTGATTTTTGACGTCATTTAGGCAAAATCGCCAATTTTCGAATTTCAGACAAAAAGAGGATATTTCAATAGAAAATTCAACCGAATGTCGCAAACAGCAAGCGGGCGCATCCGTTTTTTCCGCGCTTTTCTTGCACCGATTCGCTAATTATTTATAACTTTACGTGCTAATTGACGGATTTACATACTAATCTCTATCATAAAACTATGGCAAATACCAAACACGAAAAGCTGTTCGCCGAATTTCCGTCCGTCTCGACCGAGGCATGGGAAGAGGTGATTACGGCCGATCTGAAAGGTGCCGATTACGAGCGCAAGTTAGTATGGCGTACGGGCGAAGGATTCAACGTCCGCCCCTACTATCGCGCCGAAAATCTCGAAGGCATCCGATTCTTGGGCTCGCAGGCAGGCGAGTTCCCGTATGTTCGGGGTACGCGCACGGACAATCGCTGGCGTATCCATCAGACGGTGGAGGTCGATGACCCCGCCAAAGCCAATGCCGAAGCGCTCGACATCCTCGACAAAGGAGTCGATTCGCTGGGCTTCTGCATCGGCAAAGAGCTGACGCCCGCAGAACTCGACGTACTGCTCCAAGGCATCTGTATTACCGCCATCGACCTCGTATTCAGCGGAAAACACATCGGCCGCGTAGCCGAGGCGGTGCTCGACAAACTCGAACGCGAACACGTTGCCAAAGAGGAGGTGCACATGGCATTCTGCATCGATCCGCTGGTTAAGAATCTCGCGACCAAAGGCGATTTCTGCTCTCCCGACGGCGAAAAATGCTTCGCCCGCATCACCTCGTTGATCGAGAAAGCGCGCGAATACAAGCACGTGCGTCTGGTAAACATATCGGCACAGTTGTTCGGCAATGCAGGCTCGACCATCGTCGAAGAACTGGCATTCGCCCTCGCAGCCGGCAACGACTACCTCGCCCGACTGACCGACAAAGGCGTCGATGCAGAGACAGCTGCCCGCAAGATGCGATTCACGTTCTCCGTATCATCGAACTACTTCCTTGAAATCGCAAAATTCCGCGCAGCCCGCATGCTGTGGGCCAATATCGTAAAAGGCTACGGCCCGCAAAACTGCGCCTGCAAGATGCTGATCCATGCCGAAACCTCGCACTGGAACCAAACGGTTTACGACCCTTATGTCAACATGCTGCGCGGCACGACCGAAGCCATGTCAGCGGCCATCGGCGGAGTATATTCGCTGGAAGTCACGCCGTTCGACCGTGCATTCGAGACACCGACCGAATTTTCGAAGCGTATCGCCCGCAATGCGGAGCTGCTGCTCAAACACGAAGCCCATTTCGACCAAGTGGTCGATCCGGCCGGTGGGTCCTACTTCGTAGAGAATCTGACCGATTCGATCGCCAACGAAGCGTGGAAGCTCTTCCTCGAAATCGAGGAGAAAGGCGGCTACACGGCAGCCTACCAATCGGGCTACATCAAGGAGCGCGTCGAAGCCTCGGCGGCAGCCAAAGACAAGAACATCGCGACGCGACGACAGATTCTGTTGGGCGCCAACCAATACCCCAATTTCACGGAGGTTGCTCCGACCGAAATCGCATCGGAAACCGTTACGCGCAAGCACGCCGAAGGCAACGTGCTGACACCCTATCGGGGAGCGATGGCATTCGAAGAGATGCGCCTGCACGTAGACCGTTCGGGCAAGGAGCCCAAAGCGTTCATGCTGACGTGCGGCAATCTGGCGATGGCCCGCGCCCGTGCGCAGTTCTCGTGCAACTTCTTCGCATGTGCCGGCATCCGTGTCATGGACAACACCTACTTCAAGTCGCTCGAAGAAGGCGCGAAAGCCGCGCTGGAATCGAAAGCCGACATCGTGGTAGTCTGCGCTTCGGACGACGACTATGCCGAAGCAGCCCCGAAAGTCAAAGAACTGCTGGGCGGCAAGGCGATTTTAGTGGTCGCCGGAGCACCGGCCTGCATGCCCGAACTGGAAGCACAAGGCATCAAAAACTTCATTAACGTGAAGTCGAACGTGCTCGATACCCTACAGTCGTACCTTAAAGAGATGGGAATCTGATTATGAGAGCGAAATTCACTGATATAACCTACACGAAAGGCGCAGCGACGAACTGCTGCGCGACGAAGGGATGCACCGAAAGCGAACCGTGGATGACAGCCGAGCGCATTCCGGTCAAAGGGCTCTACACGGCCGAAGACCTCGAAGGTATGGAACATCTGAACTATGCCGCCGGTGTGGCACCGTATCTGCGTGGCCCCTATTCAACGATGTACGTGATGCGTCCGTGGACCATCCGTCAATACGCCGGTTTCTCGACCGCCGAGGAATCCAACGCATTCTATCGCCGCAACCTCGCGGCAGGACAGAAAGGTCTGTCGGTGGCATTCGACTTGGCGACGCACCGCGGCTATGACGCCGACCACCCGCGCGTGGTGGGCGATGTCGGCAAAGCCGGCGTGTCGATCTGCTCGGTCGAAGATATGAAAGTGCTGTTCAACGGCATTCCGCTCGACCGGATGTCGGTATCGATGACCATGAACGGCGCCGTACTGCCGGTTTTGGCATTCTACATCGTCACGGGTCTGGAACAGGGCTGCACCCTCGACCAACTGGCCGGAACGATTCAGAACGACATTCTGAAAGAGTTCATGGTGCGCAACACTTATATCTATCCGCCCGAGTTCTCGATGCGCATCATCGCCGACATCTTCGAATACACCTCGAAGAACATGCCCAAATTCAACTCCATCTCCATCTCGGGCTACCACATGCAGGAGGCGGGCGCGACGGCCGACATCGAGCTGGCCTACACGCTGGCCGACGGCTTGGAGTACCTGCGTGCGGGTATCAACGCGGGCATGTCGATCGATGCGTTCGCACCGCGGCTGTCGTTCTTCTGGGCCATCGGCATGAATCACTTCATGGAGATTGCCAAGATGCGTGCGGCCCGTATGCTGTGGGCGAAAATCGTCAAGCAATTCGACCCGAAAAATCCCAAATCGCTGGCACTGCGCACCCACTCGCAGACGTCGGGCTGGTCGCTCACAGAGCAAGACCCGTTCAACAACGTGGCCCGCACAGCCATCGAGGCAATGGGCGCAGCGCTGGGCCACACCCAATCGCTGCATACGAACGCCCTCGACGAGGCAATCGCCCTGCCGACCGACTTCTCTGCGCGTATCGCCCGCAACACACAGATTTACATCCAAGAGGAGACCTCGGTTTGCAAGAGCGTCGACCCGTGGGCAGGTTCCTACTATGTAGAAGCGCTGACCAACGAAATCGCTCACAAAGCATGGGAACATATCCAAGAGGTCGAAAAACTGGGCGGTATGGCAAAAGCCATTGAGACCGGTATTCCGAAAATGCGTATCGAAGAATCGGCAGCCCGCACGCAAGCGCGCATCGACTCAGGCGAGCAGAAGATCATCGGCGTAAACGAATATCGTCTTGAGAAAGAAGCGCCGATCGACATCCTTGCGGTGGACAACACAGCCGTACGCGAAAGCCAAATCAAACGTTTGCAGGAACTGCGCGCCAACCGCGACGAAGCAGCCGTAAAGCAGGCGCTGGCAGCCATCACGGAATGCGTAAAGACGAAGCAGGGCAACCTGCTGGCGCTGGCGGTCGAAGCAGCCAAAGTCCGTGCGACGCTGGGCGAGATTTCGGATGCCTGCGAAGCGGTCGTCGGACGCTACAAGGCAGTGATTCGTTCCATCTCGGGAGTTTACAGTTCAAGTATGAAACAGGATTCGGATTTCGAAAAGGCGAAAGCGATGTGCGCCGAATTCGCCAAGAAAGAGGGTCGTCAACCCCGTATCATGATTGCCAAACTAGGTCAGGACGGACACGACCGTGGCGCGAAAGTGGTTGCGACAGGCTATGCCGACGTCGGTTTCGACGTCGATATGGGCCCGCTGTTCCAGACGCCGGCCGAAGCGGCCAAACAGGCGGTCGAAAACGACGTACACGTCGTCGGCGTATCGTCGCTGGCGGCAGGACACCTGACGCTGGTACCGCAAATCATCGCCGAACTGAAGAAGCTGGGTCGCGAAGATATCCTCGTCATCGTGGGCGGCGTCATTCCGCACCAAGACTACGATGAACTCTATCGCGACGGAGCGGCCGCTATTTTCGGGCCGGGCACGCCGATTGCGAAAGCAGCCATCAAGATGCTCGAAATTCTGATGGCCGAATAAATCCGGTCTTGAACGAAAAGAGCCGCCGTGCATATTGCACGGCGGCTCTTTTTTGAAGTATAAACATTCGAATACGTCCGCCGACACCTATCAAGAATCTAAATACCGAAAAAATTCCGGCCGATCCACCACATCAAAACCAAAACGAAATAGAAACGCACGACACAAGGATGCTGCACACGCTCACGCCAACGAGCAGCAAGAGAGCGATGATCGAACGTTGTCCAAACGACGGCGAAGAAATAGGGAATCGAAAGTATCATGAACGGATTGAACCGGAATGCCCCTAAGAAATGACCGTGCAACAAATGGTGGAATGCTCGCTGAGCGCCGCAAGCCGGACAACTCCAACCGGTCAACCGATGGAAAATGCACTGAGGCATCCACATGCAACGTTCAGGATCGAACCGGTAATAGAACCACCCGACAACGAACAGACCGAAGCCCGCCGACAACAACCACAAAAACCTATGCCGCAAAAGTAGATAAATCCGAAGAAAGCACCGGCACAAGAGCCAATACGATAATAGCGATATAGATAAGCACGATAAACAGACACACCGCCGCAGAAACGATCGCCCACGTACGAGCTTTTTTCGCTGCATCTTCCGCTTCATCAAAATTGCCGAGCGCCCACTCGGAATCGACTTTCGAAGCATAAACGATGGATACGATACCGAAAGGGAGGCAACAGAATAAGGTAGATAAAATCGCCCATACAAGGCAATTATCGGGTTTTCTTCGTTTCGAAATTTCCTCCATAAATCGAAAAATTTGATAACATGACCGAACAAAAATAGACAAAAACCCTACTCTAACCAAATTTTTCAAACAAAACCATACCAAACAGGCATCCGCAAAGCCAACAAACCACCCTCCAAGCAAATGAAGCGAGCGGTATTCGGATTTTCGAATACCGCTCGCTTCGTCTCAAAATCGCGGTTCAACGCTATCGAATCCGATCAATCGTCTCGATGCCGAGACGAGTAGCGACCCCACGCAGGAAAACCCGACCGAAAAGATGCAACTCCTCACGGGAAATCCCGCTCGACCGAAGCTCCAACAAGGTTGCAATCAAACGCTTCGCATACACGACCGAATCAAGTTCCGGGAACAACAATCCCTCCGTCCGGCAGAGTTCCAACATAGCAGTCATCTCGTTATGCCAAAAAGAACTATGCTCGACGAACTGTTCAACGAAAACGCCCTTCTGACGAATCTCCGACAAAAAACTGCGCTCCACGACGTAGAGCCCGTCGATATATTCGTTCAACAGATAGAACGTCTTGGTCAAAACACATCCAGACCTGCGTCGGAATGCCCGCAAACGTTGACGCTGCTGCTGACGCATGGCATCGAGGCAGGCTACCACCAAATCGTCCTTATCAGCGAACAACTCATAAAGGGTGCGTTTCGAGATACCCAACGTCTGCGCAATCTCATCCACCCGCACGGCACGAATGCCGTTGCGGGCAATGAGCTGCTGCGTCGCACGGATAATCTCCTCTTTGGTCGCTCCCCGTTTCATGGTATGGAATCAGACTATTTGTTATCCGCAGCACGGTCACGACCGCCACCGAGCGCCTGATAAAGGGTCACGACACCCTGAATCTCGTCAAAACGATCGGAAATCTGCGACAACTGGGCCGAAAGCAACGACTGACGGGCCGTCAACACTTCGAGGTAAGTCGTCGTCGAATGACGCATCAACAATTCAGTGCTTTCGACAGCACGTTCCAACGACTCGATTTGCTGCTGACGCAACACCGATTTCGCACGGGCGGACTGACACAACATCAAAGCATTGTTCACCTCAGCGCCGGCATTGAGCAGAGTCTGCTGGAAATTCAATTTAGCCTCCTCTTGCTGTGCCTTGGCGATTTTCACCTTTGCGCGACCGGCACGAGCATTGAGAATCGGAAGAACGAGCGAACCGGCAGCCGAAAGCAACAACTTGCCCGGATTGACGATCATCGCACCGGCATTGTTCGTCCAACCGGCCGAGCCGCTCAACGTAATTTTCGGATAAAGTGCCGACCGAGCCGAAGCAGTCGCATAATAAGCCGCCGTCAACGCAAGCTCGGCAGAACGCACGTCGGGACGATTGGCCAACAGCTGCACCGGAACGCCCACGAGCAAATCATCGGGCAAATGCTGCAATTCGAGCCGACCGCGCACGATAGTATGCGGCGTCTCGCACAAAAGCGAGCACAGCGTATTCTCGACCTGACGGATGGAGTACTCCATATCGCGCAACGATGCCTCGACAGCGAGCGTATTGGCCTCGTACTGCGCGACTCCGGCCTCGTTGGCCATACCGGCCTCTTTCAAGGCCCGCATCGCACGGACACTCTCTTTCCACTTATCGACAGTTTCGACGCTCACGGCATACTGGCTGTCGAGCATCAACAACGTATAATAAAGGTTGGCGACGTTGGCGATCAACTGCGTCCGAACAGCCTGCTCATACTCCTTGCTCTGTGCGTAGAGCGCCTTGGCACGCCGCTTGGCATTGGTCAGACCGTTGAAGATGTCGATTTCCCAACTCGCAGTAACCGGCAGGTTGTAAGTCTTCGACGGCGTACTGTTATCGAAACTGCTGATGGCCCCCTGCGGCGCAAAATTGAACATCGGGAGATAAGCCAACCGAGCCGAAGAAAGCGTCGCTTTGGCCTCCTCGACGCGCAGATGAGCCGACAACATGTCGGTATTGTTCGCCAATACGGCACGGATCAACTCCTGCAACTGCGGATCGGTGAACACCTCCGACCAACTCAAATCGGCGAGCGAGACGGTATCAGCCGTTTCGACATTGCCGTAGAGCCCGTCGGTCCGAATCCCATCGGGCCGACTGTAAGGCTTATAGATGCCGCAAGCCGTAAAAAGCGCCGCGGCGCAAAAAATCATGATTTTTTTCATACATTTACTCCTCTTTCTCGTTTTTGCACTCTTCCACCTCGGCACGTACAGCCCACTGCGGGTCGGGATCCAACTGCAAAGGCTTGATCTTTTCCTGAATAGTCTGGAAAACGATGAACAAGGCCGGCACGAGGAATAACAACGCCAAAGTACCGACGATCATACCGCCGACAACACCAGAACCGAGCGTCGAGTTACCATTGGCACCCACACCGTGGGCCAGAACCAACGGAATCATACCGAACACCATCGTCAGAACGGTCATCAGAATAGGACGCAGACGTACTTTGGCGGCCGAAACGGCAGCCTGCGTAAGCGACATCCCCGCCCGACGACGATCGCCGGCATACTCGGTCAACAGAATGGCCGTCTTGGCCAACAAACCGATCAACATGATGAGACCCGTCTGGAGGTAGATGTTATTTTCCAAGCCCATGATTTTGGCGAAGAGGAACGAACCCATCAGACCGCACGGAACCGACAGAATGACGGCGAACGGAATGATGAAACTCTCGTAAAGCGCGCTCAGAATCAAATAAATCAACAAGATACAGATACCGAAGATAATGGCCGTATTGCTGCCCGTTCGAGCTTCCTCACGGGTCAGACCGTCGAACTCGTAACCGTAACCGCGCGGCAGCACCTGTGCAGCCGTTTCGCGGATAGCAGCAATGGCATCACCGGTCGAATAACCGTCGGCTGCCATACCGTTCACGGCAATCGAGTTATAGAGGTTGAAACGGTTCAACACCTCGGAACTGTATACTTTCGTCAAAGTCACGAACTGGCTCAACGGAGCCATCTCGCCGTTATTGAGACGCACGAATGTATTGTTGAGCGATTCGGGGTCGAGACGGTATTTCGGATCAGCCTGCATCGTGACATAGTACATCTTCGAGAACCGGTTGATGTTCGACACGTACTGACCGCCATAGAAACCGGCCAAAGTCGACAGAACGACATTGGGCGACACACCTGCTCGCTTGGCTTTGGCTGCATCGACGTCGACGACATACTGCGGGAAGTTGATGTTGAAAGTCGAATAAGCCATCGCAATCTCGGGACGCTGATTCAAAGCCCCGATGAACCGCAAATAGACGTTGTAGAAATCGGACAAATCGCCACCGGCCCGATCCTGCAAGTGCATGGAAAAACCGGTCGAATTACCATAACCCGAAATCATAGGCGGTGCTACAGCGAAAATCTGCGCATCCTTGATATCGGACGTCCGCGCATAAATCTGACCGATGACGGAACTCACGGCATCCTCCTTGTCCGGACGATCCGACCAATCCTTCAACTTAATGATACTCATACCGTACGACGGGCTCTGACCGCCTGCGATCATGTTGTAACCGGAAACCTGCATATAGTCACGAATCTGTGGGATATCCGCAATACGGGACGATATCACCTCCATCACCTTGTGCGTCGATTCGAGCGACGAACCCGGAGCAGCGGTCACATTGACCATGATGGTACCTTGGTCCTCGTCGGGCACCAAACCTGTTTTCGTGCTGTTCATCAACACAACGAGTGCGACGAGCGCCAGCCCGAGCGTCGACCACATCAACCAACGCCGCTTGATAAAGAGCAACACGCCGTATTTGTACTTATTGATCATTGCCGTGAAAATGGCGTTGAACGCCTTGCGGAAACGAGCAGCGAAGTTATCGCGCATCTCACCGTTCTCGTCCATATACGGCTTCAACAAGATGGCGCAAAGCGCCGGCGAAAGAGTCAGGGCGTTCAAAGCCGAGAGACCGACGGCCACAGCCATCGTGATACCGAACTGAGTGTAGAAAATACCCGACGTACCACCCATCATGGCCACGGGAATGAAGACGGCCATGAAGACCAACGTCGAAGTGACGATCGCCGAAGTGATACCCGACATGGCGTCGATGGTAGCCATATAGGAAGATTTGTATCCGACATCGAATCGGGCCTGCACCGCCTCGACGACGATGATGGCATCATCAACCACAGTACCGATGGCCAAGACAAGCGCGAACAGGGTCAACAAGTTGATGGAGAATCCCGCCAAGGCAAGAAAACCGAACGTACCGATCAAGGCGACGAGGATGGAGATGGTCGGAATCAACGTCGACCGAATGTCCTGCAAGAAGACGTAAACCACAAAAACAACGAGCAGAATGGCCTCGATCAAGGTCTTGACGACCTCTTCCATCGAAGCATAGAGGAAGTCGTTCACACTCTGCAAGTGAGCGATGGCAACGCCTTTCGGCAACTCTTTGCTGATCTCATCGAGCAGTGCATCGATATCCTCGACGACCTGCGTCGCATTCGAACCGGCCATCTGCATGATCATCGTACTGATACCCGGATGGCCGTTGGTAAAGCCTTTGTAACCGTAGGATTCACTGCCCAACTCGATATCGGCAATATCTTTCAACCGCAGAACTTCACCCTCGGAAGTCGACCGCAAAACAATGTCGCCGATCTCTTCGGGCGTCATCAAACGACCACGGTATTTCAACGTATACTGGAATGCCACGTCGGAATTTTCACCCAACGTACCGGTAGCCGCCTCGATGTTCTGCTCGGCCAAAGCCATCGTCACGTCGGACGGGATCAATTTGTACTGCGCCATCACGTCGGGTTTCAACCAAACGCGCATCGAATAGGCGGCGCCGAGCGTAAAGACCTCACCGACACCCTGAATACGCTGGATACGCGGTTCGATGTTGATTTTGGCGTAATTCGAAAGGAAAGTCTCGTCGTACGAATCGTCGGGGCTGTACAAAGCGAAAATCTTTACCATCGAAGTCTGACGCTTCATGGTCATCACACCGATTTGGGTCACCTCGGACGGCAACAAACCGGTTGCACGCGAAACCTTGTTCTGCACATTGACGGCAGCCATGTCGGCATCGGTTCCCTGACGGAAATAGATAGAAAGAGAACCGCTACCTACGGAAGCATTGGAAAGAATATAGTCCATATCCTCCACGCCGTTAATGGCCTCCTCCAATGGTACGATGACCGACTTCTGGATGGTCTCGGCACTAGCACCCGGATAGGAGGCACGCACCATGACCGTCGGGGGCGCAATATCGGGATACTGTTCGATCGGCAACGAAGCCAGACCGACTATACCGGCGATAACGATCAAAATCGAAATCACCGACGCCAATACGGGGCGTTCGATAAAACTTCTGAGTGTCATAAGATTACTCCTCCTTTGCGGTTTCGGATTCAACGGACTCGGAAGCGGCAGTTTGTTCAACGGCCGGCAGTTTCTTGGCGATAATGGGCGTACCCTCGCGCATCAGACCGACGCCCTCCATGACGATGACGTCGCCCGGTACGAGTCCGCTGCGAACGATATACTCCTTACCGTCGGAGATCTTCTCGACTTCGATCAACTGCGACGTAGCCACGCCGTCGATTACTTTATAAACATATACTTTGTCCTGCAGTTCGAACGTAGCCAACTGCGGCACGACGATGCAATCCTTGTGCACGGACGGCAGGATGATGCTGCCCGAACCGCCGCTATGCAACAGACCGCCTTGATTCTCGAAAACGGCACGCAACGAAACAGTACCCGTCGACCGGTCGATAACCCCGCTGATGGACTCGATGCGGCCCGACTTATCGTAAACCGAACCGTCGTTTAAACGCAACTGCACATCGGGCATATTCTTCAATGTATTGGCAATGGAGCCGTACGTACGGGCCAACGAGAGCAACTGGTTCTCGGTCATCGAGAAATAGACGTACATATCCGAATTATCCGACACCGTGGTCAGAGGCTGCGGAATGGCCGAGCTAACCAAAGCTCCGACCCGAAACGGAAGCGTACCGACAACACCGTCAGCCGGAGCCTTCACGACCGTATAGGAAAGATTGTTGGCAGCGTTGACACGCTGAGCCTCAGCCTGTGCGAGCTGCGCCTTGGCAGTCAGCAACTGGTTCTTGGAGGTACTGAGATCGAATTGCGAAATCACCTGTTTGGCGAACAACTCCTTCTTGCTGTCGTAAGTCAACTGAGCCGTAGCGACACCGGCCTTGGCAGCAGCGACGTTAGCCTCGGCCGTCTGCAAAGCGGCTTTGTAAGGCACCTGATCGATGATGAAAAGGGGCTGACCTTTCGAAACCTGCTCGCCTTCGGTCACACAAACCTGCGAGATGGTGCCGGCAACCTGCGGATAAATGTCGATATCCTGACGACCACGGATTGTCGCCGAATAATTGCTCGGGACCTCACGGTCAGTCTTCGAAACGGTCAACACGGCGTACTCGCCGGGGCCCATGACAGTCGGGGCCTGTCCGCACGAAACAACGGCCAACGAGCAAACCGCAAGGGCCGTCTTCACAAAATTTCGTTTCATAATACCTAAATTATTTACACTTAAAAAACTTTTCTCGATGCAAAAGTATTCTATAAAGCAATCTTAAATTTTTTAATTTACGCACTATTCTGGTACTTTTCGGAACAAAATCGGTTTCGATTGACGAAAAATCGCTATTTTTGTTCGAAAGAAGAAATAAAACACATAACAGTCCGTCGTGTCGGCGAGATCGGCACGGATCACAACCACGCAAATAGATACGATACATGGAAAATCCGCTCCTGACCGCCTCCGAAGAACCATTCGCCGTAGGAATCTCCGATTTCGCCTCGTTCAACGACCGTGTCATACGCAATGAAAACGGAGCTATCCTGCTCTGCCGCGAAGGCACGGCCGAAGCAACGGTCGATCAATACGACGGAACGATACGTCCCGATACGCTCGTGCTCCTGCTTCCGGGTACACTGATCCGGATATTCGACCGAACGGACGATTTCCGCATGGAGTACTGCACGTTCACGGAAGACCTGTTCATCGAAATCGCGGGGCGATTCGACCACGCATTTTTCCGCATTCTGAAAGAAAATCCGCTGTTCGATCTGCCGGAAACGATGGTCGAAGGAATGCGATATTGGTTTCAAATCGTGGGATACACCTATCGCGACAAGGACAATCTGTTCCGCAACATCATTATCCGCAACCGGTTGCAGAATCTGTTTCTGGAAGCATACGACAAGATGCAACGCTTTTCGACACAATTCCGACAACATCGGGACAACGAAATATCGACCCGTCAGAGTGAACTGCGACGGCGGTTCATAGCGCTCGTCAAGGCACACTGCACTCACGAACGAAGCGTTTCTTTCTACGCCGACAAATTGTACATATCGACGCGTTATCTTGCTGCCATCGTTCGCATTACGACGAACGAATCCGTAAAATCGATCATCGACCGAGCGGTCATTCTCGAAATCAAGAACCTGCTCCAATCGACCGATCTTTCGGTACAAGAGATCGCTTACGAACTACATTTCCCCGACCAATCCTATTTGGGGCGTTATTTCAAGAAGCACACGGGACAATCTCCCTCGGCATTCCGCAACTCGCGGAAATGAGCCTTACGACCGCACCCTACTCAGGATATTCATTCACGGACGAACCGCACGTCATCGACCAAGCAGCAGGCTCCGCCCTCACCGTCGGCGAGGAAACCGACTTCGGCAATACCTCCCGTGACGGGAATTCCTTCGATTATGACCTCCGACCACGTATCGGGCAGCGCGGACAAGTCCGAATGAAGCCGCTGACTTCCGCTCGCGGCATACATCTCCAACTGCCCGAACGTTCCGCAAACACGCACCATCGCCCGCAAAGTATAACGACCGTCGGGCAAAACAACCGGAGAATCACCTCCGACCTGCTGCGAGACACGGCGCCGGAACGACACGGCATCCTCCATTCGGAGGCTCTTTTCACCGATAACGAACTGCCGGTCGGCGTGCGTATTGAGGTGATTGAGCCACGGTGAAAGCGAATCGCCCACGATGACGGCGTGTCCCCGCTCCACCTCCGTATGCCAACCGGTGAGATAATCCTGCACGGGCTTGACCGGATTGGGCACGGGTCGCCGGTCAGCCTCGAACGAACCGTTCAACACATAATTATTTTCAGCGTCGACCCGCCACCGTCCCGTCCGAACGTCCAACGACCAAGCGTCGAGCGAATGAAAGTACGGCACATCATCGACGAACGAAATCGGGCACCATTGGTTGTAACCCAATCCGTTACCGGCGAACTCGGCCCAACGGTCGCCGCAAAAAACGACCGTCTCCTGCTCCGATCCGCGCACGGTATAAAAAAATCCGGTCTGACTGACATGCGCATAATCGGATTCGCAACCCGCCATGATCTGCATGTCGTTCACGGGGAGATAAGGTCCGCGGATGTCGTCAGCAACCAAATAATAGGCGAAAGAACTGTCCCAACCGTAGATGTTCGATGCGCACATGAAGAAACGCCCCTTGTATTTGAACATGCAGTTGCCCTCGCGGCTCGCCCCGTGGAATACCTCCGTGCAATCCAACAAGTCGACCTGTCCGTCGCGCACGCCTATCTCCGAAACATAGATGCGATTTCGCCCCCGACCGTATGAATAAATCAAGTAGGAACGACCGGTATCCTCGTCCGTAAAGACGGTCTGGTCGCCCGTATTCGAGGTTCCGATGCGCGAAGTCATGTCGATTTCGCGGTCCCACGTGAACGGCCCCAACGGATTGTCAGCCAAAGCGATCAACACGCGCGGACCGTGCTGAATGAACATCGCATACCGCTCGATTTCAGGCAGATGAGCCACCCCCATGCGGCCGACCCACGTCGGAAGGGCATGGCTTTCCACTTCTTCGCGCGTCAAGACATCGGCCTCGAACTTCCAATGCGAAAGGTCGTCCGATGAATAACACGTCACACTTTCGAAATGATTCGATTCCAATGTCACAGATGGGTCACGCCGATATACATCGGCTTCGGCATAACGGACGCCATACCAGAAATACCGCAATTCACCGGTACGCGGGTCGGCGAACCGGAAGATACCGCCACCCTGACTGTACAAAGGTTCGCCATCGGTCGTTTGCCAAAAACAATCGTTGCGAATGGGCGCATACGCATCGGAACACTGAACGAAACACCCCACGGCAACCAACACGGCGAGAAGAAAAGCAAACTTTTTCATAATCGTAACCAATTCGAGAATAATCCGGTCGAAGATACGAAAATACGGCGACCGATACAAATATCGGTCGCTGAAATGTTAGTTTGGAATCCGAATTGCAACGCTCCGCCCAAAAGCAACTGCCTATGAAAGTGATGTTATTCGGCACGCAACCTTACGATCAGCTGTCGTTCGAACGCATCCGGAAATCCTACGGATTCGAAATGGTCTATCACCGCAGCCACCTGAATGCCAAGAACGTTCCGCTGGCGCAAGGCGCCGATACCGTGTGCGTCTTCGTCAATGATACGGTAGATGCCGAAACCATACGAGGTCTCTCCGAACTCGGCGTACGGCTGATCGCACTACGCTGTGCGGGATTCAACAACGTCGACCTGCAAGCAGCCGCCCGCTGCGGGATTCCCGTGGTACGCGTACCGGCTTACTCGCCGCACGCCGTGGCCGAATATGCCGTAGCGATGATACTCTCCCTCAACCGCAAAATCCACCGCGCCTACTGGCGCACGCGCGACGGCAATTTCTCGCTCCACGGACTGCTGGGATTCGACCTCTACGGCAAAACAGCGGGCATCGTCGGCACAGGCAAAATCGCCCGACCGCTGATTCACATTCTGAAAGGATTCGGCATGCAGGTAGTTGCCTACGACATCTATCCGGACAACCGGTACGCCCTTGCGGAAGGCATCGAATACGTGACGCTGGATGAACTCTACCAACGTGCGGACATCATCTCGCTGCACTGCCCACTAACCGACCGCAACCGCCACATGATCGATGACGCAGCAATCGGACGCATGAAACCGGGTGTGATACTCATCAACACGGGCCGCGGCCAACTGATCGACACGGCGGCGCTGATCGAAGGCTTGAAAGAGAAACAAATCGGCGCAGCGGGACTGGATGTCTACGAGGAAGAAGCAGCCTATTTCTACGAGGACACCTCGGACCGCATCATGGACGATGACATGCTGGCCCGGCTGCTCTCGTTCAACAACGTCATCGTGACCTCGCACCAAGCCTTTTTCACACGCGAGGCACTCGACAACATCGCACAGGTCACGATGCAAAATATTCATGATTTCTTCGAGCTGAACAAGCTCACAAACAAAGTATGTATCGAAACGGAAAAAGCCACGGTATGAAACGGGTCGTTCTGCTCCGCCACGGCGAGAGCGTATGGAATCGGGAAAACCGGTTCACAGGTTGGGAGGATGTCGATTTGAGCGCACAAGGTGAGGAAGAGGCCGTCCGTGCGGGCGAGCTGCTGCGGAACGAGGGGTTCCGGTTCGGGCACGCCTACACCTCCTATCTGAAACGGGCCATCCGCACGCTCGACATCATACTGCAGCAACTCGATGCACAATGGATTCCGGTGTCGAAGAGCTGGCGCCTCAACGAAAAACACTACGGTGCGCTGCAAGGACTCAACAAGGCGGAAACGGCGGCGAAATACGGCGACGAGCAGGTGCATCTGTGGCGTCGCAGCTACGACGTACCGCCAGCGCCGCTTGCGGCAGATGACCCGCGCAATCCGCATCGGGACATCCGCTATCGGGGCATTCCTGTGGCCGAACTGCCGCTCACCGAAGCGCTGTGCGATACGGTAGCCCGAGCACTACCCTACTGGCAATGCGAAATCCTACCGGCGCTGGCCCATCACGACGAACTGCTGATCGTAGCGCATGGGAACAGTTTACGCGGCATTATCAAACACCTGAAAGGCATATCGGACGACGAAATCGCGTCGCTCAATCTGCCAACGGCTGCTCCTTATGTGTTCGAGTTCGACGAAGGGTTGAATCGCGTGGGCGACTATTTCCTCGGCGATCCGGCAGAAATCGCCGCACGCATGGAAGCCGTTGCAAAGCAAGGCAGCGCCGGTCGATAATCCCCGTAACGGGACACGACCGGCGATCCCGCCAAATACAAAAATAGTCTCCGACGCAAGGCACATCGGGCGGGACGACCAAAAGGTCGCTCCGCCCGATGTGACGCTCTTACAACTCCTTGATCGTCTCGGTCACGACAATGCCCTCCCACTCGGGATGCCGAACGATCCACTGTGCGACGAACCCGCACCGCGGAATCACTTTCAACCGCTGGGCGCGCACGTGCTCCAACACAGCCTCGACCAACCGGGCGCCGACTTGCTTGCCCCGGCACGACTCGGGCACATAAGTGTAAGTCAATTCGATGATTTCGGGATAGGTGCGGTAATCGATGTAAGCCTTTTGGCCTTCGACCTCCATTTCATACCGGTTTTCGGAGGTGTTGTTCACAAGATTGCAACGTTTTTCCATACTTTCATTCCTTTTAGACCTTTTGAATGCTTCAAATTTGATTCCGAAACTGGAAAAATCGCATTTTTGACTGCGTCTTAAATACTCTGCCTCAACAATGCTCAAATAAATTTGGCATTGTATTCGGCTTAATTGTATTTTTGCAGAAAATTCCGCTTCGCACATGCACACCGTCGCCGACATATTGATCGCATGGTACGAACGCAACGGCCGTTCGTTGCCGTGGCGCGAGACACGTGATCCCTACCGCATCTGGCTGTCGGAGGTGATTCTGCAACAAACGCGCGTGGCACAAGGGATGGATTACTACCTTCGTTTCACGGAACGTTTTCCAAATGTTGCATCGCTTGCGGCGGCCGACGAAGACTCGGTGCTGAAATTGTGGCAGGGCTTGGGCTATTACAGTCGGGCCCGCAATCTCCATGCGGCGGCCCGCCAAGTGATGGAACAATTCGGGGGAGATTTTCCGGAGAAATTCGAAGACGTGCGGTCGCTGCGCGGCGTGGGCGACTACACGGCAGCCGCCATTTGCTCGATGGCCTATGACCTGCCCTGCGCCGTAGTCGACGGCAATGTCTATCGGGTGCTGGGGCGGCTGTTCGACATCGAAGAACCGATCGACACCGGCGCCGGAAAGAAACTCTATGCCGCGCTGGCCCGTGAAACCCTCGGCGAAGCGCCGCCGGCCGTCTACAACCAAGCCATCATGGATTTCGGAGCGCTGGCCTGCACCCCGACGCAACCTGCCTGCGAAACGTGCCCGCTGACAGAGCAATGCGCGGCACGGGCAGCAGGAACCGTTGCCCAACGCCCTGTAAAAAAAGGCACGACCAAAATACGTGACCGCCGATTCCACTACCTACACATCGTCTGCGGAGACCGCACCGTCCTGCATCGGCGCGGTGCAGGCGATATCTGGCAAGGACTTTATGAGTTTCCCATCGTGGAGACCGACGGCGACCCCAGCGCAACGGAAGCATTCCGCCGCTGGGTCGGGACACGCTGGATGCAACACGAAGCAGTCGACCTGCCGAAACATCAACTCTCGCATCAACGGATTTTCGCCACGGTGCACCGAATCGAAGTCGAAACATTCACGTCCGAGGCAGAAGTTCATGCCGTACCGACAGCCGAAGTAGACGCTTACGCCATACCACGTCTGCTGGAGCGCTATTTGGAGAGCAGATAAACGATGTAGGCGATATAGACAACCAAGAAAGCGGCCCCTTCGATACGGTCGATAGCCTTACGCCGGAATGTAAACGCAGCGACGAACAGCACGACCGAACTCAACACGACCATTGCGATGTCGACGATCGTAATGCCGCCCAACGATAAGGGATGAATCGTCGCACTGACACCGAGAATCAACAGGATATTGGCGATATTCGAACCGAGAACGTTGCCCAAAGCCATCTCGGCCCGTCCTTTCACCAATGACACAACCGACGATGCCAATTCGGGCAACGACGTACCGCCCGCAACGAGCGTGATGGCGATGACCGATTCGCTGACCCCCAATCGTCGGGCGATATGAGTTGCACTGTCAAGGAACAACTCGCCGCCGCCGACCAATGCAGCCAATCCGCCGACGATCATCACGGCAGCGAGCCACAACCGTACAGGCGGTTCGGCATCGGGCACATCGCGCGATGCCGACACGGCAGGCCGCTCGATATGCCGCACCGAATAAATCATCAACCAAACGTACAAAAGGAACATGCAGATGCCCTCGACCCGCCCGATTCGGTCGGCGTCGCCCAATCCGAGCATCCGGTCGCAAGCGACGATAAACAACAACAACGAACCGAACATCCCGAACGGAATGTCGCGTCGGATGTTACCGGAAGAGAGCGGCAGAGGGCGAATCAGCGCACAGATGCCGACGATGACGAAGACGTTGAAGATGTTGGAACCAACGACATTGCCGATTGCCACGTCGCTCTTGCCGGCGATGGCCGAAAGCACCGAGACGACCAATTCGGGGGTCGAAGTACCGACGGCGATGACGGTCAGACCGATGATGAACTCCGGCACGCGGAACCGTTTGGCGACAGCGGCCGAACCATCGGTCAGGAAATTCGCCCCGCCGAGTATCAACGCGAGCCCTAAAATCAAGAGCAAGATATCCATATCGGAAAACTATTTCAACAATAACAGACTCACGGCCATAATGACCATACCCGACACGACGCCGTAAATCGCCGTATGCGCTTCACCATACTCGCGGGCGGCAGGCAACAATTCGTCGATAGAGATGAAAACCATGATTCCGGCGACTCCCGAGAGAATACACCCCATCAAAGTGGGTGTCATGAAAGGCATCAACACGCACCAGGCCAACAATGCCCCGACCGGCTCGGCCAAACCGGACAACAACGACAATAGAAACGCCCGCCGCCGGTTGCCCGTAGCATAAAAAACGGGCACTGAGACGGCGATACCCTCGGGAATGTTATGGATAGCGATAGCGACGGCGATCGCAACACCCAACGTCCGATTATCAACCGCAGAAGCAAATGTAGCGATGCCCTCGGGAAAATTGTGGATGGCAATGGCGAGCGCCGTCATAACGCCCATACGCATGAGCTTCGGATTGTGCGGACGGCGCTTCATCTCCTCGACGAGGTGCGCTTCGTGCGGATTTTCAACCGACGGCACGAGCCTGTCGATGATACCGATCAACAACATGCCGGCGAAAAAGGCAACGACCGTAAGAAAATGCCCCATACGCCCATCCCAAACCTCGGAAAGCGCCTCCAAGGCCTGCACGAACAACTCGACGAACGAAACGTAAATCATCACCCCGCCCGAAAGCCCGAGCGAAAACGAGAGCAACCGTTTATTGGTGTGCTTAGCAAAAAAGGCGATGGCGCTGCCGATGCCGGTCGCCAGACCGGCGCCGAGCGTCAACAGAAAAGGGACGACCAAATGCTGTTCCATCGCATCGGGATGTTACAAAAAGGATGCTATTTAAATATCCTCTAAATCATTTTGAATTTTGGCTTCCACATTTTGAGAATCACGATAGCGAATCATTACCATACCTTCATAAATACCAGAGGCCTTTTCAATTGAGAGCTGTATATCGCCACCTGTTACTTCCCATGCACTACCATATACAACTGTCCCCTGATAAACTTCTGCCATTAAAGCGATGTTGGAATCTGAACGAGCTGGATTGTTTTCTCTGGAAACAGTAGGCTCACCATATTTACGAATATATAAATCCTTATAATAGTCATAAGTACTAACGAGTGTATTCCATTCACCACTTGAATCAAATAAAACAACTACAGCAAAAACATTTTTTCCATCGTCCGTAGCTGTCACACCTACCGTTGCTTTACGACCTGTAAAATCTCCTGAAAACAAAGTTATATTGTTTTCACGGCCAATTGAAGTAAATCCTTTAGCTTTGAGTTTTTGGCAAAACTCGGTCATACTCCCTTCAATGGGAACACCTTTAAATGAAAGATGTTCTTGCGCCAAAACGTTAATGGCCGCAAGAAGTACGGTTAAAGTGACGAAAATTTTCTTCATACTTATTATGTTTTATTGGTTATCAATTTCTGTACTCATAATCTATTCTAACAAAAAATCGCGTCGCACGAGTTTCACGACATTCTCGACATGGTGGGTATGGGGGAACATATCGACCGGCTGCACGGCAGCGACCCGATAATCGGCGTCGAGCAACGCCAAGTCGCGCGCCTGCGTGGCGGGATTGCAACTCACATAAACGATGCGCGCCGGAGCGGCCCGCCGGATCACCTCGATGACCGGCTCATCGACACCCGCACGCGGCGGATCGAGAATAATGACGTCGGGGTGCCCGTTGGCAGCGACGAAAGCGTCGTCCAACACGGCTTTCATATCGCCGGCATAGAACACCGTATTGCCGATTCCGTTCAATTCGGAATTGATGCGCGCGTCGGAGATGGCTTCGGGCACGTACTCGACCCCCACAACGCGCGCACAACGTGCAGCGCAGAAATTGGCGATGGTACCCGTACCGGTATAGAGGTCGTAGAGCACCTCGTCGGGTTTTAGCTCGGCGAATTCACGTGCGACCTTGTACAACTCGTAAGCCTGTGCCGAATTGGTCTGGTAGAACGATTTGGGCCCCACCTTGAAATGCAGCCCCTCCATCCCCTCGACGATGTGGTCTTTGCCGTGATACAACACGGGGTCGAGGTCGGCGGTCGAATCGTTGAACTTAGTATTGACGATGTAGAACAATGAAGTGATTTCGGGGAACTTGACGACAAGATGGTCCAGCAAGGCAGCGATTCGAGGCCGGTCGTCGGATCCGAATACGACGATGACCATCACTTCGCCGGTCGAAGCGGTACGGACGGTCATGTTGCGCATCAACCCCGTATGCTCACGGGCATTGTGGAACGTATACCCGTGCTCGATGCAGAAACGTTTGGTTTCGAGCCGGATAGCATTCGACGGTTCGGGCTGCAACCAGCACAGGCGGATGTCCAACACTTTGTCGAACATATCAGGAATATGGAATCCGGCGGCAGGCCCGGCCTCGATTTTCGCGTCGGCGGCAATCTCCTCGCGCGTCAGCCAACGGCGGTCAGCAAAGGTGAATTCCAATTTGTTGCGGTAGAACCGCGTCTGAGCCGAACCGAGGCATGGAGCGATTTCGGGCAACTCGATTTTACCGATGCGGGTCAACTGGTCGCGCACCTGATCGGTTTTGAAAGCCAACTGTTCATCGTAGGGCAGGTTCTGCCACTTGCAACCGCCGCAAACGCCGAAATGTTCGCAAAACGGCTCGGCCCGCTTCGGCGATTTATGCACGTAACGGACGACGTAACCCACCATGTAACGACGGCGTTTGCAACGTATCTGCACATCGACCACGTCGCCCGGGACGGTCATCGGAACGAAAACCACCACATCGTTCCAACGGCCCATCGCCTTGCCTTCGGCGGCGAGCGTCGTGATTTCGAGCCCCTCGATCAGAGGATAATTCGCTTTCTTTCTTGCCATAAGATTCGGTTTAACGGGGCAAAGGTACGAACATTTCCCGCAAAAAGCACTATCTTTGCAAACACAGCGAAAAAAACAGACCGCATCATGCAAATCGCCGCACTGACTTTCAATCCGATACAGGAAAACACCTATGTTATATGGGACGACACGTCGGAATGTCTGATTATCGACGCCGGAAACGCTTCGCCCCATGAGAACGCAGCACTCGACAACTTCATTACCGAACACGGCCTGCATCCCGTGATGGCCGCGAACACCCACGGCCATTTCGACCACACGCTGGGTGTGGCCCATGTCAAAGCCCGCTACGACGTACCGTTCGTCGTTTCGTTCAAAGACCGGTTCTTGCTGGAAGGTGCCTCGGCGAGCGGCTCGATATTTGGTGTACAGGTGGGGACACTACCACTCGGCGATATCGATTTGGACACACTGCCGGAGCTGCAATTCGGCCATACGACTCTGCAAGTCATTGCGACGCCGGGCCACACGCCGGGCCATGTCGTATTTTACGAACCGGAATCGAAGTCGCTCCTTACGGGCGATACGCTCTTCCGCGAAAGCATCGGCCGCACCGATCTGCCGGGCGGCGACTATTCGTGGATCATGCGCTCGATCATCGACCGCATCCTGCCGCTCGGCGACGCGGTGAAAATCTATCCGGGCCACGGCCCCGCGAGCGACCTCGGCCACGAAACGATGTACAATCCGTTCATCGTCGAGGTGCTGAACGACGAAGTAAACTACCGACAATAAACCCTGTCCCGCATGCGCATCGACATCCTGACCGTCGTACCCGAACTGCTGACCTCGCCGCTCAACGAATCCATCCTGAAACGGGCCCAACAAAAAGGCCTCGTCGAAATCGCAGTCCACAACCTACACGACTATGCCCACGACAAACGCAAAACGACGGACGACTATCCGTTCGGCGGAGAAGCAGGCATGGTCATGAAGTGCGAACCGGTGTTCGAACTGGTCGAAAAACTGCAAACGGAACGTCGGTACGACGAAATCATCTACACCTCGCCGGACGGCATCCCCTACACGCAACACGAAGCCAACCGGCTCTCGACGCTGGAGAATATCATCATCCTGTGCGGCCACTACAAAGGCATCGACTATCGCATTCGCGAACACTTGATTACACGCGAAATCTCGATCGGCGACTATGTGCTGACAGGCGGCGAACTGGCTGCCTGCATCATCGCCGATTCGGTCGTACGCATCCTCCCGGGCGCTATCGGAGACGAAACATCGGCGCTGACCGATTCGTTCCAAGACAATCTGCTGTCGGCCCCGGACTACACGCGACCGGCCGAATTCCGCGGCTGGCGCGTACCGGACGTTCTGCTGTCGGGCAACTTCGCCGAAATCGCAAAATGGCAAGAAGCACAAGCCCTCGAACGAACGCAACGCCTGCGCCCTGACCTGCTGGAAAAAGAGTAAGAACACCCCAAAGCAGAAAACGAAAGTTCCGCAGTCGTATTCCCTGACAAAAACGACACGAAAACCGAATACCGATAAAACGATGAAATACTATCTGCTTGCCGGCGAACCGTCAGGCGACCTGCACGGCGCCAATCTGATCGAAGGGCTGAAAAAGGCCGATCCCGAAGCACAATTCCGATTCTGGGGCGGCGATCTGATGTCCGCAGCGGGCGGCGCGGCCAATCTGGCGAAACATTACCGCGAAACCTCCTTTTTCGGTATCGTCCAAGTGCTGAAAAATCTGAAGACTATCCGCCGTCAGATGCGCGAATGCCAAGAGGATGTTGCGGCGTACTCACCCGATGCGCTGGTGCTAATCGACTATCCGGGATTCAACATGAAGATGGCATGCTGGGCCAAAGAACACGGCATACGCACCATTTACTATATCGCCCCCAAAGTCTGGGCATGGCGTGAATGGCGTGTGAAGAACATCCACCGGTTCGTAGACCTGCTGCTGATTATCTTTCCGTTCGAACGGAACTACTTCGCCAACAAAGGCATACAGGCCGTTTTCGAGGGGAACCCGCTGGAAGATGCCATTGAAGCGCGCCGGACGACGTTACCCTCCCCTGAAGCATACCGCAAGCAAAACGGACTGGACGACCGCCCCATCATTGCGTTACTGGCCGGAAGCCGCCGCGGAGAAATACGCGACAACCTGCCGCTGATGGCCCGGTTGTCGGAAAAATTTCCGGATTATCAATTCGTGGTAGCAGGTGTGCACTGGCTCGACAAGTCCCTCTATGAAAAATATATGACCGGTAGCTCGATCCGCTATGTCTGCGACCAGACCTACGAGACGCTTGCAGCAGCCGAAGCGGCAGTAGTGACCTCAGGCACGGCGACACTCGAAACGGCCCTCTTGGGCACGCCGGAAGTGGTGGTTTACCGCACGCTGTGGTTCCAAGTCAAACTACAACCCTATGTACTCAAAGTACCGTGGGTCTCGCTGGTGAATCTCAACCTCGAACGGGAATCGGTCGCCGAAATCATCCAATCGAACCTCGACATCACGCGCGCGGAACGCGAACTGCGAGCGATCCTCCGCGGAGGCAAAAAACGGGCCCGCATGCTGTCGGATTTCGAAGAGTTGCGCGCTGTCATTGGCGGCCCGGGCGCAAGCGACCGGTTCGCCCGACGCATCGTCGAATTTTTACGCCGATAAAAACACGGTAACCGAAAAAGCAGTATTGTTCGAAATGTCGCTAAAACGTTTGTCGGAAGCAAACGTTTGCATACGGTCACGGAACTCCGACGGAGACCGACGCCGAAGCAAAAAAACGGGCGGACGGGACCTTTCGGAACGAACCCTCGAACGGTTTGCGAACGACCGTTTTACGCCTGAAAAAAGAGGGTGTTTTATCATCGGAACGGCATCGAATCTCTCCGGATTTTTCTATCTTTGCACAACCTTATTTTGTCGAAGTTGTTCGATAGTTGTGTGCAAATCGTATGAACAATTCCATGTACTATTACTCGAGAGACGGTGTGACGGTGACGGTTATTCTTGATGCAAGACGTGCTCTCGCCAATGGTAATTACCCCATAAAGATCCGCGTGACCAATCGCCGTCAGCACGTCTACTACCCGACCGGCAAAAATCTGTCGAAAGAAGACTGGAACAGATTGGGTACGTCGCGATTACGCACGCTGCTAAGCATCCGCAGAGACGTGGAAATCAGTTTCAACCTCATTCGCGAAGCGGTTGAAGAACTCACCGACCGAGGCTCATTTTCATTCGGTCTGCTCGACGCCCGCATCAAAGGCTGCGGCACGAAAACCATACTGGAAGCCATTGCCTCGCGCGAAAAAGAACAACGGACCACGGGCCACATCAGTACGGCGGATATCTTTCGAGCATTGTTGCGGGCCATGCGCGAGTTCTCGACCCGCAATCTGCAATATCAGGACATTTCGCCCTCGTGGCTCATGCGGTTCGAGGATTTCATGCACGCGCAAGGCAAAAGCCAGACAACTATCGCCATCTACATGCGAGCGCTCCGCGGGATATTCAACCGCGCGAAAGCCGACGGCATCATCAAAGAGATGCACTATCCGTTCGGGCAGGGGCGCTATGCCATCCAAGAGGGTTCGGGCCGAAAAATGGCACTCTCCATCAAGCAGATAGGAGCGATCGCCAAATACGACGACGGCAAAGATTCGACTCTCCGCTACCGCGACTACTGGCTTTTTCTCTATCTGTGCAACGGACTGAATGTCGCGGATTTCGTCCAACTGCGCTACCGCGACATCCAAAACGGCGAACTCTCCTACGTTCGTCAGAAAACGCGCCACCGGACGAAATCGGTACGCCCGATTCGGGCTATCGTCGTACCGTTGATGCAGGAAATCATCCGGAAATGGGGCAATCCCCCGTCGCCGAACACCTACATTTTCCCCGTGCTGAGCGGCAAGGAGACAGCCGTACAACTGAAAACCAAGACCAAAACCCTTACCCGCATCATCAACCGGCGGATGCAAAAAATAGCCGATGCCCTCGGCATCGGCCACGTTTCGACCTATACGGCCCGGCATACGTTCGCCACGGTGCTCAAGCGAGCCGGTGCGAACATCGCCTACATTTCGGAGAGTTTGGGCCACTCCGACATCAAAACGACGGAGAACTACCTTGCCTCGTTCGAACGCGAAGAACGGGAGAAAAACGCCGCTTTGCTGACGCGATTCTGAGTTTGTCTCCCACACATCTGCGACCCCTTAACGGAACAGCAGACCGCGGCACTCTTTACTCGATCTCCCAAGTAGCGCCGGAACGAAGCAGGTCGTCGACGCAATGGATATTGCTCGAAGCCTTCACTTCCTCGACCTGACGCACGACGGCGGCATCGTAGACCACCGGATCGTCGACGTCGCGGATGACGCCCAAAGCGACCGGATAATCGGGATATTTCATTGCAGCCAACATCGAATGCAGGGTCGTGTCGCACTCATGGGCATCGTGGATCAGTACATCGTCCAACGTATAACCGTCCTGTCCGACCGTGACGACCTTCAATTTCATGTTCTCGAAAACGAGCCCCTTTTCGTTCTGTGCACCGAAAAGCATCTTTTCGCCATGACGCAACGTAATGGTATGCTCAGCGCGTGTCGCCTTGTCGGCAGCGAACGAAGCATGGGTCTTATCATTGAAGATGACGCAGTTTTGTAATATCTCGACGACCGACATGCCGGCATGTTTGGCAGCAGAGATGAAGCAATCTTTCGATAACGCAACCTCCATATCCACCGATCGCGCGAAGAACGATCCTTTGGCCCCGATGACCAACTCACCCGGATTGAACGGCTTCTCGACCGTCCCGTAAGGCGAAGTCTTAGTGATTTTACCCAATTTCGAAGTAGGCGAATACTGACCTTTGGTCAGACCGTAAATCTCGTTATTGAAGAGGATTACGTTCAAATCGACGTTACGGCGGATGGCGTGAATGAAGTGGTTGCCACCGATGGCCAGCGAATCGCCGTCGCCCGTGCAAACCCAAACGGCCAACTCGGGATTAGCAACCTTCACGCCGGTTGCCACAGCGTTGGCGCGCCCGTGAACGGAGTGGAATCCGAACGTCTTCATGTAATAGATGAAACGCGACGAACATCCGATACCCGACACAAACGTAAATCGGTTGTGCGGCGTATCGGTCGCATCGGCGATTTCAGGCAATGCGCGCTGCACGGCGTTGAGAATGGCGTGGTCGCCGCATCCGGGGCACCAGCGAACCTCTTGGTCGCTCTTGAAATCAGCAGGAGTGTATTTGTAATCTGCCATGACGTTAGTTCAATAAGGATTCGAATTTAGCTTTCAGTTCGACGATCGTAAAGGGCTGACCCTCGCACTTGTTGTACTGCTCGTAACGGAACTCCTGCAACTGCTGACGCAAATAAGCGGCGAACTGCCCTTCGTTCAACTCACAGACGACGATACGGCGGAATCGCGCAAAGATCTCGCGCACGCCGCGCGGCAGCGGGTTGATGTAATTGAAGTGGCACAGCGAAATGCGCTTGCCATCGCTGCGAAGCTCCTCGACGGCATTCTGCAAGTGACCGCGCGTGCCACCCCACCCTACGACCAACAAATCGCCTTCGGGGTCGCCTATGACGTTCTGCACGGGAATGTCCTCGGCGATCTTGGCCACTTTGGCCGCACGCAGGTCGACCATCTTCTGGTGATTGGCCGGATCATGGGAGATGGAACCTTTCACGGCGTCTTTCTCCAAACCGCCGACACGGTGTTCCAAACCGACCTTACCCGGAAACGCCCATCCGCGAGCCAGCTTTTCATTGCGCACATAAGGCATGAAACCTCCCTCGGGAGCCTTGTCGACAATGGGCGGATGGATCTCCGGATAATCTTTCATCTGCGGAATGCGCCACGGCTCGGAACCATTGGCAATAAACCCGTCGGTCAACAGAATGACCGGCGTCATGTGCTCCATAGCGATGCGTCCGGCCTCGAACGCAAAATGGAAGCAATCGCTCGGCGAAGAAGCCGCGACAACCGCCACGGGGCATTCACCATTACGTCCGTAGAGAGCCTGCTGCAAGTCGCTCTGCTCGGTTTTGGTCGGCAGACCGGTCGACGGGCCGCCGCGCTGCACATCGACGACGACCAACGGCAACTCGGTCATCACGGCCAATCCCAACGCCTCGCTTTTGAGCGACAGACCGGGGCCCGACGTCGATGTCACGGCGAAATTGCCGGCGTATGCGGCACCGATAGCCGTACAGATTCCGGCTATCTCGTCCTCAGCCTGCACGGTCTTGACACCGAGGTCTTTCCGCTTGGCCAATTCCTCCAAAATAACCGTAGCGGGCGTAATCGGATACGAGCCGCAGAACAACGGCAGATGCGCTTTCTCGGCAGCTGCGCACAATCCCCAAGCCGTAGCGACATTGCCCGAAACGGAACGATAGGTACCCTTTTCCAACTGCGCGGGAGCCACCCGATAGGTATTGGTGAATTGATGGGTATTGGCCGCGTAGTCATAACCCGCCCGAAGCGCCAACTTGTTGGCCTGCGCCACAGCGGGATTCTTTTTCAAAAATTTCTTGTCGATATACTCCAACGCATGCTCCTCGGGACGATCGAACATCCAGAAACAGATACCCAATGCGAACATATTCTTGCACTTGGCGACCGCCTTGTTGTCCAAACCGGTCTCTTTCAATGCTTCGCGCGTCATCGACGTAATATCGGGCACAACAAGGTTGTACTCGTCAAGTTTCAACTCGGCCGCGAAATCCGTCGTCTCGAACCCTGCGCGTTTGAGATGCTCCTCCGTTACCGAATCGCCGTCGAGAATGACCGTAGCCCCCGCTTTGAGCCATTTACGGTTGGCTTTCAGGGCGGCAGGGTTCATCGCAATCAACACATCGCAATAGTCGCCGGGATTCAACTCGCGGCGATTGCCGAAATGCACCTGAAATCCCGAAACACCCGCCACAGTACCTTGCGGAGCTCGGATTTCGGCCGGATAATCGGGAAAAGTCGAAATACCATTCCCCATCAACGCCGAAGTGTCGGAAAAGAGCGTGCCCGTCAGCTGCATACCGTCGCCGGAATCGCCCGAAAAACGGATGACGACATCCTGCAACTCGCGCACAGAAGTTTGTTCCATAGTTCGTTTAGGTCTTAATTGTTAGAATAATAACACAAATATAATAAAAACCGGTCCGATGATACTCCGATGGCGAAATATTTTTCACGGCTTCGCTCATTTTTGTCGCTTGCTTTCGATGCAAGCGGCAGATATCTGGGTATCTCGGACTTCTGCGGGATCGACGCAGGCTCTGTCGGCAGCAACGAGGGGACGTTCACCCCCCGCAACTTTCTGAACGTATCGTCGTGGACGGGCGGA